>Ga0307510_10000559_pt1 | contig 37426 bp, 40 predicted proteins | sample 12_EM_MG_FD_207224 | JGI IMG/M metagenome (GOLD analysis project Ga0307510, IMG submission 207224) | Populus trichocarpa ectomycorrhiza microbial communities from riparian zone in the Pacific Northwest, United States - 12_EM | ecosystem: Host-associated > Plants > Roots > Unclassified | place...
CAGCACACTTGCAGCCGCCGTGGGCTGCGGACCAATTTGACCATTCCCAACTATGACATACGTCCCGTTGCTGGGAATCCCGCTGATCGTCACAAACAGAAAAGCCGGTCCAGGCTGGAATAAACTCGGGGATGGGGGAAGCTGGGCCGTGTGTAATATGATCGTCCCATCGTCTTGGACGGTGAAGGTATTGTTCAGCTGCATGATCCGTTGGCCCATGTTCATGGCGTGCGTCGTGAAGCCTTGGCGTATAAGCCACACTGTTGTGTTGCCCGCTGCGTCATTTCCACTACCTGAGTAGGAAGAGGGCGGGATTGTAATGTCGAAGGGATCGCCACCATAAGACAAGGTCGTCGGGATATTTTGCGGAACAGGGCGTGTGTTGGCGGAAAAGTAGGGGGGATAAAAGTACTCGGCGGTGTAGGTTGTGGGGTATACTGTGGCCAGATTCACGTCGACATTTGGATTGGAGCCCGCGATCATAACAGAACCATCCGGAAGTAACACGGCGGATGAGTGATAGAGGCGAGGAATGTTCGAAGAATTTAAACCAGCAGTCGACCAGCGGCTACCAGCAGGCGCGTTCGGGTTATAGATCGCGGGCTGGCCTACAGGGCCCGTGGCAAGTGATTCGCCAAATGGCATAGCCCCAAAGGTTGTGGTGGTCCCCGTTCGTTGAGCATAACCTGCAGTACCGTATTGAGCACCGTTAATGACCAGTAGAGTGCCATCAGGAAGTGCGATGAATTGGCCCATTGTGCGACCGATCGGAAGACCGTCGTCTTCCACGTAAGCAGGTGCTGATCCGTCCGTAGGTTCCGGAGTGATGCGATGGCAGTCGGAAGAAGCAGGGAGTGTCCACGTGTCAACATTTGGATAGCTATAATTGCCCCATGATGCATCGGGCATAGACTGGCCACCACAGAATATGATCGTTGGGGTGTAGTTATTAGCCGGTGTTAGCGGTAGCATGCTGTTCGCTCCTGAGGCAGGGTATACTCGAACAATCTGCCCCGGCATATCGGGCAACGCGGTCTCAGTGTTAGTATCGTAATCCCAAAGGGCTGTTGATAGTCAGTAGGCGGGATCGAGAGAGCACGCAAAATATACTTAACTAGTCGAGTAATTGGCCTGAACGAACATCTTTCCGGATGGCATAAGGTATGTCAAGGCGTAGGAGTTGAGACCGCTTGTTTTGACCATGAAATCCATGACTTGAGGAGCTTGGGGTCCTGGAGGGAAAAGCTCATAAGTTGGCTCGGCCGCGCCGCCTTCGTACGCAGGATCGGTGTTCGGAGTGTTGCGGTTGATGTAACCCCCGCCAGTGAAACCTCCTATCAATACGACTGTTCCATTAGCTAGGGCTTCTGCAGCTGGATACCATCGACGCTTGGCCATCATGAGACTATTTGGGGCATCAAACCAAGAACATGGAGGCGAAGAGAGGTCTCCATCACACGGTGTAATGATGCGGATAGCACGCGTTCCATCATAATCGCCGTAGGTAGGGTCAAACGTGGTGTTCGAGCCGGGTGCGGAGTTATCACCACCAGGTCCGACGGCAGTGTTCCCGCCAAAAACAGCGAAGGATGCATTGGGAAGATGCATACCAGCAGCGCAGAAAGCGTTGGTCTGGACATCCACCGGTGTCGCTGTCCGCGAGGCGATGTCCCTGTGCCACAATTTAGGCCGGGATACACAAGAACAGAGAATTCCTCACCAGACTGAAGCGTAAAGGGAATGTCCATTGATTTGATTAGCATTCCCCTCCACTTTATCGAGAATGTACACCTTGTCGGCGCTGCCTACAAACATCTGAAAATGAATCAGTTACAGATGTACGGGAGCACTGTAGGTCAATGGCATACCATCATGGCGCTGACAAGTGTGTCACCAGCGACAACGATGGAACCAGGTTCCTGAGCAAACACTGAAGGCATTGACATGCCAAGAATGATGAGAAAAGAAGGAAGATGCATGATGATACGAAATGAAAGTGCAACTAAAGGAGAAGAAGAGTAAGGAGTGGTAGAGCGTGGACACACTCGAGATGGTCTGATATAAGGGAAGAAAGGAAAATTGCGCAAGCCTTTGAGGGAAAAAAAATCGTACCGCGGCGCGTGGGTCACAATGCCAAGAGACTCCGGGGCGCTGAGCGGCAGGGACAGGAAATGGGCGACGCGCCGAATGGAGGTGCCATGTGATCGAGCCGTAAGGGAGCCGCGGCCCGTAAATGGATGTTTAGGTACCAAACGCCTGTCCGTCGGCATGAGGTCGGCACATCTACAATGTGCAAATGCTTCTTGACTGAGGCGGCCAAGATGCGGCCGTCAGCCTTCCCATCATGTTCATGTTCATGCATGCATACACGGCTTCTTCCGAGGGTGACTTAACCCTGCTGAGAATGACGCCATGCACCCGCGCACACTGCACACTGCACACCCCCAGCCTCGGAGGAAGCGCCTACACGAAACAAGCGGTGAGCCCTTTATGACTAGTTAGGGGGAGAGATTGAGGCCGCCGGTCCTTCAGCTGTGGGAATGGGTGTCATGGAGACAGGACCAAAAGGCGTGGGTAGAGTGTACACGCTCACCTGGGGAAAGCAGTGTAAGAGTGCCGCGCAGACAATAAGGAAGTGTGGAAATGAACACAACAGATTGATCAATATCACCATCCCTGCCACACAAGGCGTACGTGCTTTCTGATGAGCGCAACAGAATTTTCCCAGATTCATGCAAAGAGAAACATGTAGAACCGTTTGAACTGTCAGACACGACACATGGTATCCGAGTCCGTGACGCGAGCAATGGATGTTCTGTATCTGTGGGCATAAGTCCGTGGGGGAAGGGATGCCGGGAAGAAGCGCGTGAACTGCGGTTCTCAGCGGCCTTAGAAAAGTGTTCACATGATTAGAACTGCCTTGCCAGTGAAGGAGAAGGGCGCTAAAATGTGCACAGGATGAAAGCTGTTGGGGTTGTTCGTGTTCGTAAGTTTTGGCATGTCGCAGCCTTCGGTAACGGTAAGAGTTCCCGCTGGCCGCCGCACTGCTCCCGCTCCCGCTCAGGCGCTCAGGATCCCCGCTGGTTCTATTATGTAAGGCGCAGAATAAACTCGATTTACATAACGTCCTGACGCGACCTCAAACTGAGCCTGTCCCCTCAGATGAGGGGGACGGATCTTTGGTTGTTGTCGTAGAATTACACACCTTTGATGGCGTATAGTGTTGACTTGATTCTGATAGCACGTCAGCTTCCACTTCAAGTTCCACTCCAGCCCCTTGTTACGGGGCCTTGTATCTCCTGCGTTGTGGCAAGCTTTGGTTCTGAGGCCTCTTCAAGTTCTTGTTCCCTCCTGGCATCGGCCAACTTCTGTCGAAGACTGTCCTCTTGGCGTTCTATGAGTGTCTTTCTTTGGCGGATAGCCTGTAGCGTCTGTCTGACTGTTTCTAGGCGGTTGCAAAGGTCTTTTTCTCTCGCTTGAAGCGTCTCCTCCAAGATTTCGACCTTTTGCTTTGCTCCGCGAATTTCCATCTCCTGTTTCAGCAGCCTGTTGTACCCTCCTTCTGGTTGAGATTTCATGTCCTGGGGGGCTATAACGGAGTCATCTACTCCATCCCTTGCGAGCTCTTCGTGTACATCCATCTGCTCAACCTCCAACCCGTCTTGGTCCTGGTCCTCGAAGGTGTCCTCTACGACCGTCATCATTTCGCTAACAGTTTCTCTGATTCTTCCTGCCTCCACGTCTGAGAGTATGACCTTGCGAGGACTCCTCTCTTCCCGTCCAGGTTTCTCCTCAGTCATCCCACGGCTCTCGTGCGTTGCCACCCTCGTATGCTGCACCGCGGCCGCGGCGTCGCGTGTCCTTTCCGCAACATCGGCCTGGTCTCCACCAGTCCCAGAGCGCGCCGTTACTACTTGAGACAGGGGATCCTTCTCTGGTTGCGCACCCTCACGTTTGGTCCCATCCTCTTCCTTGCGGTCTACCCCGGCGTCTTGTGGTATAGGACGATGCGGGGACCCGACCATCTGGGTGTGACCCATAGCGTACGCAAGGGTGCGTGAGATACAAGGAGACTCGGCTGCTGCACGAGTTTGGAAATGCCAGAGATCACTTTGAGAAGCGAAAGTGGTTTCGCTGGTAGCATTGGACAGATATCTGCGCCCTTGCTGCTGCAGGTCGATTGCATTCTTATCATTTATCGGCGTAGAAGGCTCGGTCGATGTCCGTCGCCTGTTTGATGGACTGCCTTTTGGGGATACAAGTGGAATCAAATGGAGAGGTAGTGCCGCCGCCGGAGGGGTGCTGGGTTGTGGCGGAAGAGACAGTGGACGTGCTTCAAGTTTGGGTTTCTCCTCTTTTTCTCCTCCCACTTTTAGGCCAGGAATTGTATCTTCCTCTTCCTCATTTGAGTCTGGCCTCCCTGGGGCGATGTCCATGCCATGTTCGCTTTTTGTCTGCTCCTCTTCATCGCGAGAAAGGGGGCGAGAATCGTATATGGGAAGGGCCGATGATTTATCTCCAAGTGTATATATATGCGATTGAGGATCTAAGATTCCTTGTGCCCATGCCTGGATGGCGGCGATTCTCTCCTCGTACTCGATCAAGGCCCGATTGCGACTGTCCTCTGAAGGCTGGGCGCTAATCAGTACGTCTCTTATTGTCTGGGCGCTCTTGTCCATATCTCGAAGACTCTGCTCGACATGCTTGCGTAGTAGGTTTGCCTTTTGTCGCTCATCGGATCTAGCCTCTGGAGAAGCGCCTGCCAGTGGGCCTTCGGGAGGTAGGTGTGGTAGTTGTATCTCTTGTCCTTGTGACATCGATTGGTCAAAGACGTCTAAGGGGACACCGGATGGAGAAATCAAGCTGTGCACTGAACCGATCATCACGCAACTGATGTCAGTGAAGGGACGACAATTGTTGGCAGTTCTCACACCTTAACGTAGCTCTTACGATGCGACTGCCATGCCCATGAGAAGCACAGTACGGGAGATGGTACTAAGTGAGGTCCTTGGCCGGCTTTACCGGATCTTGCTTATCGGCGATTACTAGACGCCCAAGCCAACCTGTAGTCACAAAGAGGGACGAATACAACTGACTGACTGATAAAATCGTTCGTTTTGCGCCACCCTCTCTACAATGTGACACCACATTTGGAAATCTTGATTTGGACTCACTTTTTTCTGAACGCTTGATCTTGATGTAGTAAAGCTGACAAGCTAGCCACAGAAAGGGGTTCACTAGTAGGTCAATGTCGTCATCTCAAGTGTGTCTCCATTACAATTGGCGGAAAGGCAAAGCGTGAAGGTAATATGACGTAGCACTTCCACCCCTTAAAGTGCTGGTGAGAGGCACACGTCTACGACAACACAACAACAAACGCGCTAGAGCAAAAACATGGCCTCCACTACTGCCGTAACGTCTACCGAAGATGTCTTGCTGTATTTTCTGGCTATGTAAGTCTTTTGCGTTGTCCGTTCGTCGATCGCTCTGAGGGCAACCACAACGCACAGATTCTTCCCGCCCTTGACCGTATTCATCAGTGAGTCTTTCATGCACAGGAGCGCGTTGCGCGAGTCTAGCGTATAAGTACTTATCACACGTCGTTATCAGAACGCGGCTGCCATGTAGGTGAGACAAAGCGATTCAAATTAAACTACATCCTATCCCTGACTGGGACTCGGGACAGATCTCTGGATAAATATTTTATTGTGGATTCTCGGGTGGATTCCTGGTGTCCTCCATGCATGGTATAGCATCCTCCTGTTCGGCTATCTCTGACGATTCGCACTCACATGGTTTAGGTGGATCATTTCTAAGAGCGAACGCACCGTCGTCGTCGTCGCCCCCCCCGGCCCCGGCCCCGCCCCCGTCATTGTGCCCGTCGGCCCCCCCGGCGGCCCCACCCCCGTCGTTATGCCCGTCGGCCCCACCAGCCCCGGCCCCGCCCCCGTCGCTGTCGCTGTGCCCGTCGCCCCCCCACCAGCGGCATGAATAGCCCCATCCATCCTCGACACCCTCCATTGTACCACCCTAGTCACGTTTTCTCTCTGTTGTGCGAGCCCCAGACGTTATATGTTGTACACAAATCGGTATTGTTGCTTCTTCGTTTCGCTTTAAAGTTATCGTACCACCAGATATCATCGTTGTCGAGCCTTGATAGCATCCTTCAGCTGGAAAATCAGCTCTTTTCAATGACGGAAGTGCGGCTTATCGGCAAACGAACTCACAAACCCAATTTGAGCCCACGTTCTCTTCTCTCCCTGACGCCTACTATTCGACGCCTTCGCGTATCAAGCTAACTCCCCGCCCAACGATGCGGGAAGTCACATGTCGAGTTTGCGGCCGCTCTGTAGGATCTTCCGTGACATGTTTCTCAATCACGAAAGGGTGCATATTGACGGCAAGAAGTTTGAACGAGCCCTCGTATTCGGGGTAAAGGTACAAGTCGGAGATTGCACTAGGTGACACCACATCCGCAACTTGCGCCGAGCCTAGTGCAGGCTCTGAGGGCCCGGTGACCAGTTCGCTGTTCTGCAAAGTTGCATTGACGTGGAAAAAGCTGTCACTGTCGCCTTCGTGTATGGAAGCTGGGGAAGTTCTCCAGGGTATCTTACTAGTAGGGACTTAAATCAGCACTAATAAACGCGATGCGCTCGACTATAAAAGGACCTACGCATCTGTGACGATACTGAATGGAAGGCCATCATTAAGGGTCTTTGCCAAGACTGCCATACTCTCGCGGGTGGTTACCAGTTCGAAAGATGGTGATATATTAAACTCTCCACGAATATAGCGATTGGGCGCAAAGATGTGCTTCTTTTCGTCCAGAATACCCTGCGTATAAGACCAATAACCATGGCGCTCGCTATCTGAACGAAGAAACGGGAACACACTGTATCCAGCTCGATAAGAGCATCTGCATCTGTTGAGGACAATGTCATCTGAGTCACGGTAAATGACGGGTCTCTATTGATCACGTGTCGGGGTTGTTGAGGGGTTAATGCCAACCATGGCATGACTCGGATGGTCATGTCAGCTTCAGAACGATGTTCAGGCAACCAGTCCATGATATTCGGTGTGGAGCCGTCTCTCGCACCACGCTGGTGCCTCTTCTGTGCTGCCTGTACGCCAGCCACAAAGCGCATGTCAGACGCAACGACGATACGTACCGGATACAACGCGGCGCAAACTCACAAAGACGCCGATGCCATATTTACCCTGATCCCCCCGGCGCAGCGCGTATACAATCCCCGTGTCAGGCCGCAGCAGCGCCTCTTCCGACTCATACAACGCCTGAACCTCGACCTCGACCTCGTTGATGTATGGGGTGGTGCCTGCGGACTGAGAAGAGTGCATGACGCCGGACGCATGTCTGTCCTGCGACAGCAGGAGAAGCGTCTCGAGGGCGTCAGCTGGCAGTGTTAACCAGGCGTGCGGTTGGAACGTTTCTGGGTGCCCGGAGGCTGCCTGTGATTCGATGGGTGCCCACCGAACGTGGTAGACACACCCGGCGGGCCAGCTTTCAGCCTGCAGATGACTCGGAAGTGGGACGCGGCGTGCCTGGTGTGCCGTGTGACGGTGTGAGGTGAATACGACGACGATGAATCCTCGCCAAGTACAACTGGCAGGAAGGGGAAATTGCTCACCCAGTGACTTCCATAGACCTCCACGAGATAGACGTATATGCACAGTCCGGCGAAAACGAGCGCGAGCGCGATCACGAGCGTCAGGGCTCGCTCGAGACGACGTACTAGTAGTATTCTCTGGGTTTGCATGAGGAGCTTCATGTCAAGGGTGGGTTGATGCGGGGGGGCGCGCACTGGCAGCGCCATCCTGGCTTGTGTATTTCACGGCGGTCGTTCGCCGCCTCGTCGGGTGCATCATTGTCCATTAGCAACCTAGGACACCGAATACTGATAAGGACGACGAGCGGATCGAAATCAGGTCCTCGGAATCAGGTCCTCGGTGAGTTGGGGTATTCGGGGTATTGCGAGAACATAGACATGTGACCATAATAAGTCGACGCCACTTGCGACGCCTGCTTGGCTCAGCGCTGGCAGAGCAGTGTCGGGTGGCGGCTCCGCCGCCACTGCTCTGTGGGTGCACAGTCTTAAGTCCCTGATGACAGGAACACGCCCACGCCTAATCCCTGCACCACGTCATCCGAGTCAGTACGCAGCACGACCGGCTCCTTGGCCCTTAGCACTGTTAACAGAGGCGCAATTCCTCAGTCATCACTACTCAAGGAACCTTCGCTAAACATAAACATAGGGGCACATCGTCCCACGGTTCATCACCTAGAAGCCGTATTTAAGTGCCACAAATATACACCCGTCGTACGGCGTATTGACCAATCCACGCGAGAAACCCCTGTAAGAGTCATAGCAACAATGGAATTGCGACCTGGGCGCTTGGAACCAGTATGCACAGCACCTCTCCATATGTAGCTCCTTGGTCGCGGCTTCCGGAACTTACTCTTCATGCGCCTAGTCTCTCGATCCTCATCCTCGGTTTCTCACGAAGGCACAATTCACCCAGCACTCAGGCTCCTTCCGCCCAAGTGCGGTGCCGACCTTCTGACGTGGACCGAATACGTGACCTCTGTGCTCCCCTAGTTGTAACTTTGACATTCGCCATCGTGCAGGTACCACGAATCCACTCCAAAGACTCTCAAGTTCCTTATTCTCCATCTACCAGTTTAGCATGAAATATAAACATTAAGTCAATGCCTGTGTGCGAAAGCAAGAGAGCTACGTAGTGGTATCGTCACCAGTCGGTACTGGTACACTGCAAACTTTATGAAAAAGATGTCATGAAATCTAATCATCTTCCATGTTAACGAGCTCGGCGGCGCTATTCATAATACGCTCTAATGGCCACCGCTCGCCAGGCAAATGTTTCACGTCCAGCACCTCGCCAATTTCATCACACGCCCGCAAGACGGTGTCGATGTCGTCCTTCGTGTGTGCCGCGCTCACACAGAAGCGCACACGTGTAGTAACCAAAGGAGTAGCAGGATACGCAACGACGACCACGACGATCGGAGTCTTGCGCGCACGCATCATACGGGAGAACGCGGACATCTTGCCCGGGTTGAATAGGAGGAGAGGTACGATGGGGGAGTCAGTGTGGCCGTAGGTAATGAATCCAAGTTTGACAAGAGCGCGTGATAAGTAGCGAGCGTTGAACGCGAGACGTCGAAGCCGCATACGTCCTTCCGAGCCGTCGCGCAATGAAAGAGGAAGGTCCATCCATGCTGGTAGTTGAGAAGGGTGAGCCGGACCGGGGTGTTGTTGGGCGACTTCGAGAGCTGAGGAAGTGGAAGGAGCGAGGCCCATGATGCTCGCCATGCTGGCCATAACCTGGGTCAGGACAGCGGGTGTCATTGATTCAGCGTACACGCTGCCATGCCCACGCAAACGCAGTCGGTCAATGAGTGCCTTGGATCCTGCTACATATCCACCAGCTGCCCCAAAGGACTTGGTGAAGGTGCCCATGAGAATGTCTACCGAACGCGGGTTGAGGCCGAAGTAGTCTACCACACCCCGCCCGTTGGGGCCCAACGCGCCAATCGAGTGAGCCTCGTCAACGAATAAAGAGAACTGCTCCAGTCATAAGACGCTACCCATGGGGAAATTTGAGAAAACGAGGCAAACCTTATATTTTTGCTTCAGTTCCAATACACGGGGCAGATCTACGAGCGTCCCTTCCATGCTGTATAGGCCCTCGACGATAAGGAGGATCTTTTTCCAAGGGCGATGCGTCTTAGGTTGGCCTTGACTGATGACCTCCCTTAGTAGGGACTCGAGAGATTCCATATCGTTGTGCTTGAACATCCTTACGTTGGCACCGCTGAGGCGCGCACCGAAACGGATAGATGCATGGTTCAACTCGTCGGAGATGATGAGACAGCCCTTGGAGACGAGAGCTGGTATGATCGTGGAGTTGGTCGCAAATCCCATCGAGGAAATCAGTGCATCTTCCTGGCCAAGGAAACGAGCAACCAGGGCTTCTCCGGTCACGTGCAACTCCGAGGAGCCTCCCTCGAGACGCGTGCCACATGTAGAGACGCCGTAACGACGGAGACTCTCCTCAGCCGCATCTGCACATCCACCTTGAGCTTGCGCAAAACCGAGGTAATTGTAAGATGAAATGTTGAGACCACGAGTCTTGGTACCCGTCAAGGAAAAGGTCTGGTGGTGATCTTGAGACTCGCGGTCGAGGAGCATGATTGTTCGTCCAGGGACACCCGTAACTGGCGCGGAGAAACAGTCGTCCATACGTGTCTTAAGCCGTCGAGTGTAAAATGAGTCGAAATCCGAATTAAGAGCGGCATAACCCTGTCACACAAATTAAGGGGTGAACAAAAACCGAAAAGCAGCCGGTGTGGCACGCGCGGAAAGCTCCAAAAGTGGAGCACTTACGTTGGAGGGGAGTAGATGACGATAGAACGTGGGATGAACCCGTTTCCCAAAGAAGTCGCGCATGTGACCCACGCAAATAAGGAAGAGATAGCTCAGATAGGTGGTAATGAGAATATAGTAGGGAGGGTCATGTTCATGAAATTCTTTGAACGGGGTCCCTGGTTCGTGTGCAGACCTGTATCGATAGGTTTCGTTCGCACAAAAACCAAATTGAAGATGGTCGGCAGAAACGAATTGTTCTGAAGTCGGAGGGGTGATGGGGTATGCGAGACCGTCAGAATTATCATCATAGGGGTTGTCGTTAATGTTAATAACAGAGCCCTCAGATAAAGTCGTGGCAGAAGACGAAAGGGAAAGGGGTGGGGTGGACGTCGTGCTTGCCGAATCGCGATTCCTGGAGCGGGCGTCTGCCTCTGAGAGTGCCATGAGGTAGGACTGTGCGGATCTCATGGTTGCAAGGTAAGAAGGAGAGCGCTTTTTGAATATTGACTCTTGGCGAGGAGGGGTCGTAAGAGCTATGGGAGATGGCATGGTGCTTGCCTGAAAACGACTAGGACCACCGTCTGTTGCGACGAGGGGACGAAGCAACGAAGCGACGAAATGAGCACGATCCTACTGGAAAAAACTCGGCCAAACCCGGCCACGGGCCCCACGGCCGCGATGCGTGTGAGAATGAGATTCCTTTAATGGAATAAACTCGGCAAATTGCAACGGAGGTTACTGCCGCAGCCCACTAGTCCTTCGTTCACCCATGTCCAACCCAACATCCACCAAGTCGATCTTGCAGCTTTATGCGTCGATGCTGAGGACTTCCAGGTCCTTCAGTTCCTACAATTTCCGAGAATATTTTGTCCGACGCACCAGAAACATCTTCAGAGAGATGCAGGTCTGTTTCCTCCTTGATGACGACCTCATGACGCACTTTCTTACCCCACTGACTGACGACAGAACGAACGAGACCCGGAACGCGTGGCGGCTCTATACAGGGAGAGCGTGAGGGAACTCGCCGCCCTCAAACGGGGTGCGATCGTGAACCAGCTTTACGGCGGCTGGACTCTCGCAGTAGAAAAGCAGGGCCAGCAACGAGAGCGCAGTGAGTGATAGCTAAGGATGCAGAGCTTGATATAGGCCTGATAACGGGCACACACACTTGTAACTTATGTGGGCCGATGTCACGAGAGTGGAAAGCGCTACATTTACACCCCCCCCTGGGCAGGCTTGGGGTCTTGTATCAATTCTCGTGATGACCCAGGAATGCTGACTTACGTGGCATGTACCTCGAAGAAACCTTGGTACGGTAGCGAGCGTCTCGCGAGTCTATAATTCTATACCAGGCTCGCACTTTCATTGGCAAGCCGGCGCGTGAGGTACCGCATGACCCTACGGATGGCTCTCCCTCCAGCATATAAGCCTATAAATCATCTCCTTGATTGAGACAAACCGAGTGCCGTGTATACAGTTATCCGATGCAATGTCAGCAGCAGCAAGTGGAGTGGAGAGTTGATAGACGCGGGGTAACGCGGGGTAGCTTAGTCAGCCATTTCAACCACGTACGCAGGTCCCGGCTGGCACTCAGTAATAAACAATCTGAACTGGCACATCAGGACTACTGCGTTCACTGTCGCTGTGATGGCGTTGGCAATGTATTTCGCTCTAGTGAAGCAGATCGACTTTGATTATCTGTACACAGGTATGCCATAACCTTTGATTGACAGAGACCACCTGAGCGTTAAGCCCACGACGCACCTCATACAGTGACCAAACAGTCGTTCCTTTGCAGTTTCGCCTTGCTCGTCCCCGTCACCTGCGTGTATGATGCGCCATTTGGAAGGTTCGCCACGCCCAACAGCGTCCTCTCCATTGATGGCATCAAATCCTGGATCGTAATGGAAATCGTCTCCCCACTCACCTTCCTCCTCACATCATACCTACACCCCTTCTCTCGCACACCCCTCCCTCTACCCTCGTTCTCCCGTCCTGCCCTCGGCATCACCCCCCAATTCATCCTCACCTCGCTCTATCTCGTGCACTACCTCAACCGCGCGCTCATATCCCCTCTCCGCTCCCCCTCTCGTTCCAAATCGCACCTCATCGTCGTTTCAGCCGGCATCGCCTTCAACATGCCGAACGGTTTCCTCCTCGCGGCCTTCCTCACATCCGCCTCTACCGCAACTTACCTGAACCACGCGCTGTACTCCCCACGCTTCTGGGTGGGCATCGCTATGTGGGCGGCCGGGTTTGCCGGTAACGTGTATCACGACGAGATCCTGCTCAATATCCGGCGCAAGGCCATCGCCAAGGGAAAGGCCAAGGAGCTGGAGGACGACAAGCAGGTGCGACAGCCGCACTATGCGATACCGCACGGTGGCCTCTACTCTATCATCTCCTTCCCGAACTACCTTTGTGAATGGGTCGAGTGGCTTGGCTTCGCACTCGCCGCAAGCCCGGTCCCAAACCTTTCTCTGTTCCCGGGCGCAAAAGAATTGCTAGTGACGGCAAGAGGCGCACAGTTCACCGAGATGGGTCATCTTCTCTCCCCCTTCGTCGACTCGATAAGCCCGCCTTGGGTCTTCCTCCTCGTTGAGATAATCACAATGGTTCCGCGCGCTGTGCGCGGACACCGATGGTATCACGAGCGTTTCAAAGAATCATATCCTCGCGAAAGGCGTGCGATCATTCCGTGGTTGTTATGATGCACGCGACAATGGCTACGTTTCAATAGAACTTAAAGACAGTGGACTTTCCACTCTGTAGACCGCCGACGAACTAGGATACTGTAAAGGTAATCCATCTTGGTTATTATTACATTGGCAGGCTATACCTTGACTCGCGGTAAATGTATCCAAACTATTATGAAATCGCCTTCATCAGAGGCGAGTCCGGGACGCCGAAATCAATCCTCCACCATCGAGGACGAGGTGCGCCCCTGTCACATATGACGCAGCAGGACTTGCCAAGAACAACGCTGTAAAAATGAGCATGCAACATCCTTAAGATCAAAACTTTATCAACTTACCCACACCAGCCATGTCGGCTGGCTCTCCCACCCGGTCTGCAGGTGGAGGTCAGAACGCTGAAAGTATGGGATAAAGACACATACCCCATGGGTGGCCCTCAGCTAACCCTGTTGCTCCTCCCGCCTGCTGAAAGCCGTACGTGGTCATCCTAGAGGGGAAGATACTACGTAACGCAGATTAGACGTGAGCCACAGTTTGGGGGCTGAGAAGGCATGTCTAACCCTGGGCAAATTGCATTTACGCTACCCGACACTTGTCAGAAACGCCTAGAGATGAGCCAATGGCATACGTGATGAACTTTGGTCCTAATGTCACGGCGAGTTGGGACGTGAGGTGATTGACTATGAAATACAGTAATCAGCCGGAGTAATGATGCCAAGGGGCAGTTTACGTACCCGCTGCTTTGCTGGTGTTGTCTGAGAGAAGCTCAACGTTCAACATTCATGAAAAGGAAAACGGAGACAGGACAGACAACTCCAAAGGCCGTTGTCACCACTCGCAAGCTTCGACCCGCTGGCAATCGGGGAGAAGGCAGCGACTGATGATATATTGATAACGCGGGCGGGGTCGTGGTTAGTAGAGTCCTTAGCCAAGAGGGGCGTGAACCCGACGGTAACTGGCCGCTCCAAGTCAGTGGATAGCATGAAAAGACAAGGGTGGCACGGACCGTAAAATATGCTCTTGACATTCAGAGCAAGCAGACGATCCCATCCGTCCTTTTCCGGGAAGCTGTTTGGCCATCGGCCAAGGGTGATAAGGGTGTCAGCATGCACGCGCAGGCGGTTGTTATTAGTTTGGCGTACTCGTCGAACGGCGCGCCCCACGACATGCCAGAGTTGTTGACGAGGATATGGATCTTGCCCTCCTTGGCTTTGACTGCCTCGACGAGGCGGTCGCACCCAGCCTTGGACTAGACATCGAGCACGTACTACACGTCAGGCGTTCCCGTCGAAACTAACACTCGCAGACAGAGGGGGACATACGCTCAGGTCAGCCACGACATATTCGCAAGACCCAGGGCTGATTTGGTTCAACTTTTCTGACACCTGTGTTGGAGGCGGACGTCAGGGGCTTGGGAATGCGTATACTGTGTCGGAAATGGGGGTGGCTGCGCGCACCCTCTTGAGCTGCTTCTCCTTGCGAGACGCGATGTAGACCTTGGCGCCGTTCTGCACGTATGCAGTGGCAATCATCGTGCCAATGCCAGACCCACCACCGGTGACCACGGCTGCCAGTGTTTTTTCAGCGTTTCTTGCGCGCGCATTCTGTATTAATTCGCACACGCACCGATCTTTCCCTTCACGTCGAAGAGTTTACGTATAGTGAGGTCTTGTGTTTCACATATCGGTCGGGAAGACGTTAGGGGAAGTTTTAAGTTCTTCGAATGAATGCCAGTTACCTGACATAGCTGCGAGGTTTGCGGCGTATATGGTGGTGTAGAGGCAGAGATTGGGCTCTAGTGGCAAGAGTAGAGTACACTGTTTGGTACGTGCAAATACCGTGACGCGGGAATCGCACAATACCGAAACCCGGACTTGGAGCAAACAAAGTACAGTACGATTCAGCACCGTGAGCTACTGTAATTACATCGGACTTCTCAAGTTTTTCATGCGATATACCATGTTGGTTGCTCGTGTAAAGTACGTGAGCTCTGACCGTGACAATGACACACTGCGGGTGATGTTCTCATCTCCGTTGTTATTCTGATGGTGGCGCGTCGCATGTGCTGCGAATTGGAAATAAATGCTACCCAATTACAGAAGAAACCAAATAGCAGCCACTTGCACCTTGCTACTGACGTGTTACTCGCGTTGAAGACTCCTACGATTACTCGGTCGCATTAGGCTGAAATCTCCGAGCTCGGAGATTACTGTCGTCCCTTGTGATGAGATAACTGCTTGATCATGATTCATGACAGTTTCCACGTGCTCAGGCAGGATGATCGCGGACCTGGACAACAGCAGACGCTGAATATCTCTGTGTTGTACCTGTACCGGTACGGCATTGTAGAGATTGCGGTGGCGAGCTAGTCTTCATCTGATAAGTGGCGTCAGGGTGTTATCTTCATTTTTCATAAACAACCATCTTACATCGTAAGGATATGATCGTTTGCCATGTGTGAACGCAATTGAATCCTACCTTGTCATGCAAGCCATCCATCAAATGAATATTAGGTTAAGCGTACTGACAACATCGTGTTCGTAAGAGCAGCTCGGTCCGCAGGGAGAACTCACGGAGTGCGGTGGGTGCCGCATGATCCGCACTTGCTGAGGTGCAGTGAGAACAACTTATTCGTCATGTTCCGTTACCATTATTGCAAAGCCGACTGCTCTCCGTTATTCTGTTCCTTTTGGCTTGGGACAAAAAGATGTGATTTCGCCACCGACATAGCTCCATGTTGCACCCGAGTCCGAGTCGGTGGCAACGTATGTTTTGATCGACTTCCGGCTTCCACATGTTCGCTCTCGTGATCCCCACTCCTTGGGCGCTAGATCGTCAACGCAGCACAGCCTAGGTCCGGCATCAGACATTTGTTTCTGATGGACGGCGGATGAACTTGTGCGGTTTCAGTAGGCGATAGGCCCCCCAAGGGACCGCGGAGCTTCTCTCGAGATGGCGACGTCGATTTCTCATGTATCAGTGATGGCGATCCATCCTCAGGGGGAAAATGCACAGCATCGTTATCTGATCATTGTCTTCAGCGACCTGGACTTGCATCCACGGGGGCCCCTCTGGACGGCTGAGATGACACCCCTGCCTGTTGTGAACGCCGACCATCTTTCGGTGTCATCCGACGATGAAACACCAACCTTTGTTCTGGATAGACGCTTTGGATTATGTGTCGGTGCTAGAGACCTTTGACATCAAGAAGAATGATAAGGCGTCTTACGCTGCGGTTATATCGGGTTTGTGCATAAGAGAAACAGTGGAAGTCACACTATGCCCCGACTCAGCCATTGCGCAACCTCACCATCGCCCACCACAACGGATGCGCAGGCACACCTGGTCAGGTCCTCCACAACCGACATACAATAATCGCAATGGAGAACAACTCGTCAGCATCTTACCGGTGAGGAAGAGCCCATCCTAGGAGCTTTTGGTGACGAATGTCTAGGTAGCCTATGACGACTGAAGAAGATCTCTTGCAAGAACACTACATGAGCAACCGACAATCCCAACAACTATTCCTTGGGTATTCGGGGACACACCAGCGGGGCAACCGGGGAAAAGTGACGAAAGCGATTTCGGTAGGCTGTTCTCGCCTTTCGTGTCATCGGCTTGCATCATTCTCTGGTAGAAGATCGGTAGGGGTGTCCGGCGTGGGCTCAGACGACTGAAAGACATGATAACGAAGTAATGTATTCAAGTCCTATTTATACACAACTTGAAGGAGGTATGTAGCTACCGCTGCTGCATCTATATCAATGTTCATCGTGAGCACACTGGTCAGTCACAGTGACAAAGAAACGAGATGGAAAATGGGTCCCTCAGCGAACGTACGTTGTCCTTCATAAACTGTCGGACATATGCTTGTAAATTTGAAAAAAAAATCATCGGGAAAACCATGCCAAGAAAACGAACGCAGAAAAAACGAACAGTGAGACTTACGACGCTATCAAAGAAACATTTCGTTCGACCAATGTCGCATCTTAACCTAGAACGGATCTATGTTAGTGGGACGGGATATCGGGTGTATCAACGACAGGAAAGAAGAATTCAGAGCAATGATGGTAAATGGTGTTCCACAAGAGAGTGCTCTCCTTCGGAAGCAGAACTGATTGAAAATTGTTCATCAAGAAATAATAAAAGAGCGATGTAGCATGACAATAAGGTGGAAATATCTGACTTACGAATAGCGCTTCGCATTTCAACCTTGGGGTCGGTTGCAGTACTAGTGTCACGGTGCTCTTTCACGGGCGGCTACGAACGAATCGACGGATTTGGTGCGGAGCCTGAATGAGCGCCCCAAGACATTTGTGTTGTCCCCCATACAGCTTGGACACATTCATTATACACCTCCCTAACGACTCGATTCGGTGAGTAGTCATTTGTATTCTTTTTTATGATAGAGGTGTGGTTCTCCATACTTCTCGCGCGATGAAGATACTTTTTCCATATTATTGAGTTGGTGAGATTTTTTAACCCATGAGCCACACTCAAAACATGCATCACCAACGGAGCGTCCATAACAATAAACCCGTCCGCCTACCCCCTTTTCTGCGGCGGGACCCTGCTCTTCTTCGAAACTAGAGATGATTATCGCTGACTCACTATTGACAAATGCTCCAGGGTTCGGACGCCAAGGCTAGGCAGAATGTCATTGGTTTTGGACCTCGCTTCGTAGGGGGTGAGTGTCCGATTCTTGACTTCACTTTCTACTACCATTGGGTAGTCCAAGACGAAATCAAAAGTTTATCCATTCGTTGATCAACTTCGTATTCGTGCTGTGCGCCGCCGACCGCTCTCGTCTCTCGGCGAGTGTTCGTGCTGGATGCTTGCCGTTCTGGCAAGCTGTTTGGCTGGTTGAGAAGGGCGCATTTCTACGGGACGACAGATAAAATGAAAAAACAGGCTTTTTCTGATTTTCGAGCCATTCTGCCAAATGATGTTTCATCGGGACCTACTTTTCTGACCTAGTCTCTTGTTGCCAGGTAGTCAGTGCCATACCGTAACAACTTGTACTCGAGTAAAACGCATAGTAATCAATTTTCCATTTTTCAATTTTTGCGACCTTCATTCTTCGTCAGACGTTCCCAATTCAAGAATATATGATCGTTCAATAACTAAAAGGGTACACTACGCACGATATCATAGGCCGCGTACTCGCCGGGCTTCTTAAATTTACTTAGTACATTACGGTAATACTGTAGAAAAGACATAAAGATCTCAAGACAATCACAGTCGAGAATCGAGCGGCGTCGGATGTGTCCGTCGTGATCAGTCGTCGTCAACATCCATCGTCATGCTCCCTTCGGCCCCGCCATCACCAGCGTTACTCCCGCCGTCCAGCACGCCAGTACCAACAGTGCTCCCCGCGTAGCGACTCCGCCTCCGAACGTACTCGCTCTGCCTCGCGTGCTTCTTGGCGCTCATCAAGACATCGCTCCCACGACTCGCACTCTTCGCACCAGCATACGAACGCCTCGTCGTTGTGCCCATACTGGACCGCACGCGCGGCGACCGCACCGCGCTGCCGCTCGCTCGCGGAATCCTCGAACCCCCCGCGGAACGCGACAATGAAGCCGAGGGGTTGGCGGTAGAGCCGGTCTTGGTGGTGGTGGTGGCTGCGACGCGCTGAGCGCCGAGCTTGGCGATGATGCGTGAGCGCGAGATGCGGGGCTTCCGAGAGGCCGACTGTGTTATTGGCTTCGTGGTCGTAGATGATGGCGATGCAGGTGCACGTCTAGTAGCTGACGACGCAGATGCAAATGACGATACGTTTGGGATGTCCTTGCGTGCTGTATGTATCGTGGTGTGTGCCGCGAGTGCAGTGGCCGCTGCGGCGAGGGAGGTTGGTTTGACGGGCGGAGGGATGGCTGCCTGTTTGGGGGACAGCATCAACAATGGTGTTGTGAATATCTTTCTTGGCGACGGGCTGACGCTCCCGCCCGCTCCATGGGGGCTGTTCGTGATCGCGTCGAGCACGGCCGCGTTGCGCGGAGGCGCCTTGGCCCGCTGAGCGATGATGGCGCCCGGCTTGGACCTTTTGACGGAAGTCGGTCCGGGGGCGTTGGCGCTACGCACCCTTGCGAGGGAGCTGGCGGTGGGGGCGAACAATCTGGACGTGGCCCGGCTCGGACTGAAAATGGAAGCTTTGTTGTTGCTGCTATTGCTACTGCTGGCAGCCCCGGCCGTGGTGCTGTTGCTTGTCGTGGCTCGCACACTCTGACGGGAGCCGGTCGATCCAGGATTCAAGAATTTCGCCCCCGTGTTGCTCGACAGGCTTGGCATTCGGACCTGAGAAGATGATGCTCTGCCCTTTGCTGCCACGTCACCCGACGGCTTCGGTGCCTTGCCCGACGTAGACACAGTGCGCGCAGGGGCGATGCCCTTTCTACCAGCGGCGAGAGCTTCCGATGGTCGCGATGGAATGAGAGATGTCTTCTTGGGGGGTGCGGGTTTTGTCTGTTTTAATTCTGTCACATCGGTAGTAGCAAATTTGGACTTGGTGGTCGCTGTGCTTGTCCGCGAAGCTTTTGTGGGAGAGCCGACGCCGAAGTTCCACACAGTACGCACAATCGACTTGGCTGCGGAGAAGACCCCGAAGCGAGGCGTCGCTTTGCCCTTATCTGCGTGGTGTTTCGTTAGCGGTCCCCCTACCATCGGTCGGGAGAAGGGAAGAAACGTACTGCTCACAGCCTGCGGTCCAGCAACGCTCATCCTACCATGCCTGCTGCTCCTTCTCTTCTCCTTTCTTGCCTCGAGCATCTTTCGCGTAGCCACTCTTTCCCTGTCGGCCTGTTTCTCCTCTGCTTCGGCCTTATTGGATAAGAGAGTAAGCCGCCGCCCCTTATCCTTCCCACCGTCATTCTCGACGACCCTAACACGCTTCGACATCCGTCTGTCTTCCTCTTCTTGCACGTCGTCCGCCTCTTCTTCATCGTCGAAGCCTCCTGGGATACCCATCTTCTTGCGAGGAGCTGTGCTGGGCCGGTTCCTCGCTGGTGCCGACCCATTCCCAAGGACATCTGACTTGCGTTTCTTTGATCCAGGAGCCCCACGCCTCGCGGCGTAATGGTTCATTATCGAATCCATCTTGTTGAATTGTTCCTCGTGTAGTTTGTCAAAGCGATCCACCTTGCCTGATGCGCGGAGACTGCCAGAGTCCGCATTAGTGGTTGCGGTGGCGGCGGTGATCGTCCCAAACACGTCAGTTCCGACCTTCTGTACGCCCGCGGCGGACAGACGCTTGTTCATCTCTTCGAGCACAGAAGCTGCGGTGGCATCGAACGCCTTATTTGATACACTGTACCGTGGTAGGGGAGAACCAAACAGAAATGGCTCGCTTCGAGGTATGCCTACGCCCTCCTGCTTACTGGGACGTTTAGGGCCGGGGGAGAATAAGTCTTGTACATTATCCGAAGGCTTCGGGTACACCTTTGCAGAACCGACAGGGGGCTGCGACGACGCAATGCTGCCTGTGCCTGGCAATCTCGACTTTTCCTGGCACTGCTTCGCCTCCTCCAATTCATCGAAAGGTAGGACGGGGTATAATCGTTCCGAGGGCTCGTGCTGAGGCGAGAGCGGCCATACTGGGACGCCACTTTTACCTTGTGCATCAGGACTGCCCATTACGAGGTCAAACGGAGGATCAACTGGTCTTAGTTGCGGCGTTCCAGGATCCGGAGGCAGGACCGAGACTGAGTTTAATGCGGAGACGAGGCGAATGGTGGTTTTGGGTGGACCTGTGGTACTGCCTGCAGGAGCAGTGGCTAGAGCGGATATTGATGAGTGTCCAGGGTGGCCTGGAAGATGTTCATCCATTGTCGAATCTGGGGTAGAGAACTTGAAGTGGTCCGTCTGGGGCATATCGGATTGGGATGATTCAGGGATGGAAGAATAAGGAACAGAATGGGCGGCTAATTCATCGATGACGTTGGACCGAGTTGTCTGATCATCTTCAGCCTTATTCGATGTCGCCCGTTTGAAGTTGAATGAATTGGCTATCGCTCTGAGTGAGGAGCTCACGCTGGAGGCTGAAATGCGGAAGGTATCAAAAAAACCGCAAGAATTGGGATATTAAGGACGGGCGACTGACATCCGGATCCGCTACCTGTGCCAAACTCATCGGGGTTGTTTCCTGCGCCACGAAGTGAGGAAAGAGTCCCGCGAGAGCTGCCCTCTGGTAACTCCAGGATATCTTCCATCACAACCTCCCACTGCTCGCTTGGCCGTTGGGAGTCCAATCTGGATGTAATCGAATCTTTGTCATCTTGAGGTTGTTCGCTACGCGCGGCGACACTCAAAGGAGAGCCATGTGGCAACGTGGAAGCATGGTCCTTCAGTTTCTGAATGAGTTCGGTGTTTTTACCGGATGCCTTGATAGAGTGTATCTTGCAAAGTTTGACAAGTTGATCTCGCTTGAGTGAATGCAGGGCCGGAGAATTGAACAATATCTGGGTAGTCTCTGACGTGGACATGTTGTGTCCTGGGGTAGGGCTGGCTAACCGTAAAGGGCGGCTGGGGCAACTTGTTGAGTGCGATGCAGTGGTTGAGCGCTTGAGCGACCGCCCCGCGGACGCGAGACAGCGACACGATCAACCAAAGACCAAAGATGAGGTGATGATCAGGTGACCGTGTCTCGTCTCGTGATCTTTATGGTCTGTGGTGTTGCTGTGGGTCCATGGTGGTACGTGTTTGTTTTACTCTATTCTACAGCATATCCCAAGATGATGTACTGTATGTTTCGTATACTTTAAGCTTTCATCCAAGATGTGCAGAGGGGAGGTACGTGCCCAGAAGACATCCGAAATGGGCATCACCCCGATAAACTTCAGCCGACAGGGTGGCATAGGCCACAATACCCCGGTCCCCACATAGTGGGCGGTCTCCAGGCGGACTCCAGTCAAACGATTCCTCCCTGCTTCACACTGCAGCAGTTCCCGTGAGTCCAGCCGCGGTCGCGGTAACTCGCATCTGTGTTTGCCGGACGTCTGCAAAATGGCTCGAAGCGACCACTGCTCCTACCCAACTTCCTCCCATCGTGCCGCATCGCGTCCATCACGTCGATGGAGGCCAGTAATAAGAGAGCTCCCCCCGCACGCAATGGACCTCTCACTTGGCTTAAACCACAAACGTCCGAGGACTTACTCTCTGCTTCCTCTGCTTCGTTCGAGAAGTATACCCTGACCTTCGCATCGTTGCACCTATCGAGGATGATCTCATCATTCTTTGGCCTTTTCCGGTTTGTCCTTGTCACTTTTTCACGTACCCACCTATAATTGACCACTTCAGGATGATTGCTTGGAGCTTTACAGCAAGAGCCTTGAACGGCCCCTCCGCGAGTCCAACAGAACCGCTCTCTGGAGTAATCTGTTGTATTCACTTTCCCAGTCACTTAAATTCTTCGTTATTGCCCTGACGTCCTGGTATGGTTCGCTACTGGTGTCATACCGAGAGTTTCCCTCGAAACAATTTTTAACCTGCCTTTTGGTGCGTTGGAATGGGAATCAAAGCTGATGTCAACTCACCATTAATGTTTTCAAGTCAACCGTAATCGGTGCTATCCAGTTTCTATTACAATCGTTCTTAGGCAACCTCGGCCCTCGACTCGAAGGCAGAGAAAGTTGTACAAGCTGCACTTGACAAAGCTATCAAAGGCCGGACCACGATTGCAATTGCGCACCGGTTGTCGGCTATTCAGAGTGCGGATCGGGTGTGGGTCTTCTGTATGTTTCAGGCTTCGTTCAAGTTGCACTCATCGCTTTTGCAGCTACTTTATTAAGGAGGCCGCAGTAAGCGAGTCTGGTACCTATGACGAACTGATTGCCAGATGTGGAGACTATTACGAATACGCGCAACTCAAGCTTTAAGTGGAAAGTAATGATGTGTTTAGTATCATCGATCTGTATCAGGACTCGATGAAACGAGACGCCCGGCGGTAGATGCATTAATTTCCTTCGCCCAGTTCTCAGGCTTGCTCAACTTTTCACAAAAAAAACATACTAGTGGCGGCTAAAGCTGAACAATGTCGTCAAACAGAAAGGGAGGAAGAAGCGGGAGAGTAGCGATATAAAGTCCTGATCGCCTTTCAAGCAAAACAGTGCGTATAGAAGGCCTAGCAATGAGTGCCCGATAGCAGCGTAGCGGGGTTTGGATTTGGTCTGTGCCATTGCGTATTGAGTTCGATGTCATGTTAAGAGTACAGTACGGGTACTGTGCCCATCCTGTAGTCAGTGAAGACTCGGATGCCATGATGGGAGAGTTTACACCTCAGGCGCTCACCAGATCGCGACCCGGCCCTCAACACACCTTTCGAGAGCATTTCACATTCATTTGTTCAAGATTTCAAGCCTCAAGAACACTACAAACGGACGAGACTACGAGGTACCTAACTTCTCCAACTATCCGACTATCCTACATCGTTACAGGGCTTCAACGACAGGCGGCGACGGCCGTTCCCTCCAATTGTGTTGTTCTTCCAATACTTCAGGCCTGCTGCGCCTGGATAGCACCTCCCGGACGGCCATGAGTGATGTGGTGGTGATAATCCGGCTCTCCAGGACTCGGGAAGGAAGAGCCAGGTTCGTACGTCAAAGGCAATGCTGCGACTGTGACCTCGAGTGACGGACATTTCGATAGATCAACCGCTTGTCGATTGGCCTGAAAAAAGAAGGCGGAAAGGAGTCAGATTGGGAAAGATCGGCGATCGCGACAAAGAGTAGTCACACGTACCGTCTGGACGCGCCAGTGCAGGTTCTCTTTCAGATAGGGAGTGACAACGCTGGGATCATATGAAGAAAGACCGGATCGCGAGGCGATCGCGTTGTTGAGGTGTACGAAACCCTCGACCACAAGATCTGCCTGGGTGCGGCAGTTGGAGCACTTATCCGCCGCGCTGTTCACGAAACAGTAGTGCCCGCCGACGAAAGTAGAGCAGGTACGCCACTTCGAAGGATCCTCTGGGACCTCGCCTAGGAAGATCAGTACCCAATAGCTTCCGCCGAGCTCATATTTCTTGCAGTGGATGCGGCAAGTCCAGTCGTTGATAACGGTCGGACCTTCATCCCCGTGCTCCGCTTTGTGGGCCGTGTGCGGTGGTCCTCCGCGGCTGTGGAACGGATGAGCAACTTCGGCGGCAGCAGGCACTGGGGCTTGGGCATCATCTCCGGCGGCTGATGGAGCAGGTAAGATAACCGCAGGCTCTGCTCCAAGCGCCGCCCATCTGCGTCTGCCATACTGGTTGGTGACGTATCGGACGATTGCATTCCGAACAGCCGTCGGATTGCCCTCCGGGTTAAATTGACCCCCCATGTCCAGGCCGTTGAATTCAGGGTACGAGTAATTCAGGGAGGCAGTCGTCGTAGCCATATAAGATGCCCAGAATCCATCCTGCGAGACCCGGAAAGGAGTGAGGGCTGAAATATCCGTGAGTTACCTGATAAAATGTACGAGGACATCCAACATACGAGTACGAGCATTGATGGTGGTATTCCAAGGGATAGTCCAGGATCCGCCTTCAGCTGGACCAGAGGTGACCCACACTCCGCGATGGATCGCCGCCCAAAGAGAGAGAATACGGTCAACATTGCAATGATGAAGGAAGAAAATCGGGTCGAATCCTGAAGGTAAATCGAGTCAGGCGTTACCGAGATACTCCGCTAACGCAAAGTCACCCACCAGCAACGCCAACGTCACCCATTTGACCACCAACAGCACCATGAATCCTATCATGTATACCTTCCAGGGAGTTGCTGACGCTGCCGCCATCGCCACGGGTGTGGTTGCTGAAAGCAGGCCAGGTCCTCACGCGCATGAGAAGGTTGTAGGTACTCGAGGTTAAGTCATCCTGCATTGATCGTAGAGAACTTTGGTTGAGAAAGAAACGAATGAGAGATGCTTGATTCAGATAAAGGGAAGTCATGCCTTATCAAGTAGTCGACATCTGTGGTCGCGTCCGGGCTGTCGAAATTGTCAGGACTTCTAATTGTCGTCCGCCAAGCATCGTAGGGAGATGGGAAAGATGGGTCGATGGGATTGAAAGTATATTGGTACAGAGGGTTCGGCACGTTAGTCGGAGTTCCGCCAGGAGCTGTCAAGATGGTGACGGTAGTCAGAGAAACGACCTCGGGGGGCGGGACGCTATTGGTAGCCCAATCCCAGTAAGGGGCTCGCAAGTTATAAGCCGCCTCCACCCAGCGGTCTTGATCCGAGTAATTTTGGGCAATTGTGAGAGCATGTTGCTGCATCGCTTGCTGTATTATTTGGTCAATATTGCGGTGAAGTGGGCGAGACGGCATGAAATCGTCCTGACCTCGTACAGAGCCACATAAGGCCTGTGCCAAGTCGGGAAAATCATGGATCCGTGAGTGCAGTATCCACCCCATGATTGAGGATCGGCGGGATCGGCGCCACCAGCACCATTCCACTCCACGAATGGGAGACCGTGAATTCCGCCAAGACCGAAATGAGAAAGTGGGTTGTCCTGCGGTGTTTGATACATGGCAGCTATTTGGAAGTCAGTGAATCAATTGAGCGTTAGCTAGAATCGGAAAGGGGGCTTACTGAGGGCCTGGATGTATAGGGAGAACTGAACCTTGTCTTTGATCAAAGTGTTGATCTCAAGGCGGTTTGGTGAAGGACCACTTGTGAGGACGGCCCCCCCCTTAGTGAGGATGCGAGACATTCTTGGAGGATGTTAGATGATGATGTTAGACGATGGTGTTGGATAGTGGGATGGAGACGTTAGGGTAAGAATGAGGGCTTTTATATTTGGTGGTCTTTCAAATATAGAAGTCCTTCATTCTTAGGGAAGTCTCTCCGCAGTGATGTCCCATTGCTTTGGCTTGGCATACGGCCATGCGAAAGACCGGAGAACGTTGACATGATGGGCGCGCGACTAGACCTCGGTAAAACTAGACGGGACCGCAGGATTCGAACTCTTCAGTTTGTCGTTGAGGAGCTTTTGCCCCAACTTGGATCAGCGCTTGCTTGTAGTATGGAATGAATCTAGCCAATTTGTGACTTCAAATGGTAGCTACCATTCATGGCCCCAATATGTCAAGACGTTCCGTCGTTCCGAGGGGGAAAGGGGGTATCATAAGATCTGGAACTAGTCCATTAGTTCCTTGCGCCTGCCACCAGCGACGTGCACGATATTGGGCGCAAGATGATCAATTGTACGAGTTGAGACCCCGTCTCAACGAGAGAGAAGACATACCAAAGGGCACATGTATGATGGGAAACCGTGATATATCTGCATGCGCCCTGACATCGCTCTGCAATGGTGATACCGTGGTTGTACATATGTCAGCCTGCCCGGCGGAGGGTTTGACCCAGCAGGTGGTCACCATTTGGAAAGGTCACTCACGATTTACATGAATGCAGTTGACAGTTGAAAGAGACAAGCGAATCGACGATGGTGGCGAGTGGCAATTGATGAGGGGTGACAAAAGCCCAGGCCACGCTTCGCCAGATGCGGGGTGACGGGCCGCCCATCACCTCACGAAATTTTTGGCTCTTGGCAGCACATGTCTAGACGCCTAGAGTTCGGAGTTCGGACCCCATGATCATACTGTAGGAGAAAGGAAGGCCAAAGCGCGGGGATGCAACTGCGACCCTGCCAAGAAAGAAAAATGAGGCACTGTATTCGCACTGTCGGTAGGCGGGGGAGATGGGATACTGAGATAGTAAGATATAAACAAAACAAGTGTCCTGGTCTACAATCCAACCGGATCACACTAAGGAATCAGATGAAGTTTGGCACAGGTGTACGATTGAAGTGGTTGTGCGGGAAGTGAACTTGAAGGAGGCGCAGGACTGCATGCCAATTCCCAGACACGGATGATAGCACAATCTCGGTTGTGCATGGTATTCACCTTGACCTTGAAGGTGACAAGACATCATCTAGATTTGCCAAGTGGACATGAATGATGTACTACTTACATGACGGCGTGGCCAGGTGGGTCCGGGGGTCTATGAAAACCGGACTTGGCTTGTGAACCATTGCGAGACGTCGGTAGCTGGGCAGACACCCTGTGATGGGGCGCTGCACTGTCATGGAGGGCGTAAGTGCCGCCTCATGGTACAGTAAAGCAAGGGGTACAGGTACATGAAGTCCGTTTGCGCTGTCACGGCAGCTGAAACGTTGAAGCAACGTTGAAGTTCTGCCAGTGGGGACTCGGCCCAGCCTCGAACGATACAGTAATTTGCACCGCAGTACTTCTGAGACCCCACATCTGTGCCATCACCCTTTTTCCTAGTTCCGTATCCTCGTTCAATGTCACTTCTCTTGGTCACCTACCAGACTTGACTCGCAACCAAATCGGCTCAGAACTTTTTGCATCATTGGGCTTCACATGAGAGCTAGTGTTGCCTCAGTATAATCAGACATTACTCAGTAGTCAGTACATTAATTCAAATTTGGCCCGGAAAACAACCGTAATAGGTATCGATCAATATAGTAAAGCATTGATACTGGGTCAAATTGAACGACATCCCGGCGACTGACGCGTCGCCGTTGTATCCCATGAAGCGAGGATAAAGGTCTCGCGTGGGACCCGTGAGACAGATTCGGACTCGGACTCGGAGAGATAAAGGGAGATGAGAATACTAGATAAGCAAGCGGGAAAGAGTGACTATATTATCAGAGTGAGTCAAGAAGTCCAGGCTTACATACATATGAGCGCGCTGTCTCAGTCCTCTTAAACTGTTTACTCTCTTGCCATGGCGATGTCGTCCATAATCACACAGTATATCTCGCCAGTTAGCCACCCATATGCTAGTACATTTCCCAAATATATGGTCATTATTGGGACCAGGTCAAGTGACTGCAGGTGTGAGCGACTAGAGTGCCTCTGACTTACCCAGTGGTTGTACCCGCATCTTTGTTTCTCCGTGGTCTTCGTGAGAGCGCACAATTGAAAGTGCATTTTTATTACGTATGTCGTCAGTATTAAGCGAGAGATTGGCAACCTTTTGTCACAATGAAAACAAGCCGAGTCAAGCATAAAGGCGATGCAGTCGCAGCCAACAATGGGCTCGCCAGAGAGAATGTTAAGCCGGAGTAAGATATAATAGATGTGTAGTCTCTGACGAGGGAATGCTGAGTCCTAGCCTTAGCTAACATCAAAGGGCGGTTGGAACAGAGTCAAGCACAATGAGATGATGGCAGTACAATGAAGATGATGCGTAATCAGGTGACTATGTCGTCGTTCTTTAACAAGCATGGACCCACAGATGCAAATAAAGGTCCCATATTGGTAAACTTTCCAAATCTGAAGTTGTGGGTCCGCGCTTGTAACCGTCACTTTCCATAACAAGATGAGTGTATTGTGGGTCCAATACTCCCATAAGGACAAACAACCCTGACAACGCCCGTCACCTATCCCTGTTATAAGAGAAGAATGTTCGCCACGCATCCCTCCCCCTCCCCAACTCAATTGCCCACTCTACATTGTTTTTCCCCCTCTTCCCAACCCCCGCGCAAATGGTCCTCTCCGTCCTCAACTCCGATCCCTCTCTCCGTGTCAAGGAGAGGTGTTTATTGCAAGAAAAGCTCCTCGCTTCACCCCCAAAACCCAACAGACGCTCTCGCGCTCACAACATTCCAGGTGGTATCAAACATCTCCTCAGCGACCCCAGACGTCGACGTCGTGTCTCGACCCGCTTCACTTCCTTGCCATCTTCTCATCGTTCGACTCGGCCGAGGCGCACCTCCCCAACGCTTGCCACCCAACGAACTGTCGTCCCTTCCTCTTGTTCTACTCCCGAGGCTCCACGCCGTCGGTCCCAGTCCCAGTCTCGGTCCCGTACTCCCATTCCCATCAACGTAACTTTTCCGCAACACCTACCCGACTTGCCTCGCAAGCAAATCAGCTCCGAGGTTCTCGCGTCGCTCGGCTTCGCATCAGGCGTTCCGCCTCAGTATGCTCGCGATCGAATGGAATGCCTTGGCCCAAGGTACGAGTTTGTTTTACTCCGTTCAACTGTATCGATTGCTGATGTATTTTTCATAGTATGTATCAAGCCTTGCGATCGACCAAGGCTACATTCTCAGGGTCGACGTTACCCAAGACCCTTGCCATCAACGTCAATGACCAGGCTTCGATCGCACCCACACATATGGCAGCCGTCTACTCATCAGGTCCCTCTGGTCCTGAGCCGCAGCGCGTCATGATGTATCCCGTCCACCAATCCATCCTCTCTCTCTACTGTGCCAACCTCCCCGTGCTTCTAACCTCGGTGTCTCCACCGACAACTCCAGAAGCCCTTCATGAAGTCCCTGTCGTGCCAATCGCCCTCCCGAATCCAGAGTCGTTCCCCTTCCTGACTCAGTTCTTGTATCTCAAGAACGTCCGCCAACTTTTCGACGCGTTCCTCACCCTCACCCCGGCAAACGGCATCCCTGATGACCTCGACCAGCCGGGGCGGCATGACGCATTCGTCGCCGAATACTCGTCTACTCTTGCGCGGAACTATACGGTGCAACGCCTTGCCAGCCAAGCAGCCAAGGTTCATGGCCTCTGGCGTAACGCGTGTGCATTGGGCATCTCTGACGCCGACCTTCAGGCGTTCTTTGATCTGGCCTGGGAGGTGCTCATGCAAGCCTTGACGCTCTCAAGTAGTAGCACACCGCCAGTCATTGTCTCTTGATAAATACCCACGTTATCTGATGTAGCACATGTCCATTTTACTCATGTTTATTTACTTTTTTTCACATCTTGTAACTGCGTATAATCCTATCACCATGTCATGTATTCTATCCCAATGGAGGCCAGATGCATCAAGCCATACATGTGCATATACGTTCATAAAGGCTTTGCAAAAATATCGTGAGCAGCGGCAGGAACATCTAATTTGTAATGCAAATTACAAGATGTACGGCAGGGCAAAGAAAACAAACATGAATTGAATGACACGTATCACCGTAAGTCACACGGCCACGTGATGGAAACGACAGGTAGAAACAGGCTTAGACTACAGGGAGCGAGATGCCAGTAGGTGGGTGAGGCAGAGAGGACACGTATCAGCAAGTACTCTAGTGTCAGCAGTACTAGTGGCGCGTGTCGGTGTGGTCATGCAGAGTTTGCGGAAATGTCGAGGTGCGTGGGAAGGACAGGGTAAGAGCATATGCGTGCAGTCTATTAAATGCATGGCATAAGGCCCAGCCCAACATACGATGATAGGGGGTCCTTCATCCTTGGAGGTGAATGACGTTAGGGTATTGAGGATTGAAGAACTCGTGAGGAAGATAATCTAAACTGTGTAGATCTCCATCGGTGGTGTACGATAGTACACGTCATTACCTCTCGGTATATTTTTCCCGCAGTTGTCATTTCATTTACCAGATCGAGTTAAACTCCGTTCAACACCATGGCAGGTAACAGGGAAGCTGACGGTTATACTCGGACCTCCGCATGGTGAACGGACTCAAATGATCCCTTCCCTTCTTCGCACCCCAACGGTTCGCGTGTTCAGCCCACATGAGGAGAGGTTGCCGGCACGGAAATTACCTGACAAGGACAAGTGCTAATATGCACACCATGACTGGGGCTTTTAACCATGGGACAGATTGGCTCGCTTCCACAAGCAAGCATGGCGAGGCAGTAGCGAGGCATGGAGATCGGGATGGTTAAAAGTAGGCGCAGAACGTCGTTAAACCCGCTTGGCCCCATTTCTCCTTTCTTCCGCTCCTCGATTCCACCCATCGCCTCGTATGGCGTCCACCATATCGGCGGAGGCCCGCAACGGGGAAACATCACCCCCACGCAATGGTTTTCTCTCTTGGCTCAAACCAAAACGGTCCGACAAGTGTGACTCTGCTTCCTTTGCTTCGGCCAAGAAATCTATCAGCTCCGACTCGGATCTAAGCATCGCTGCACCCGTCGAGGGTACTCTCAAGCCCGTCTCATTATTTGGTCTTTTCCGGTCTGTCATCGTCGCTCTTCTCTCACTCGTCTATAATTGACCCAATTCATCTGCCTCAGGTTCTCCACACGCACAGAGCTCATCCTCAATGGTTTTTCTCTTATCGCTGCAGTAGCCGCGGGTGCCTCCCAGGTATGCGCCTGGTCCACTTCTTCCGCACGCGTATCCAACTCGTCGACTGACGCATGCATTTTTTCAGCCTCTCATAGGTCTTCTATTTGGTAACCTTGTCCAGGACTTTATCAATTTTGCCACGACCGTCCAAAACTTGAGCCCCAATGACCCGCAAATGATCGTCAGGATTCAGGAAGCTGCCAAGGGTTTCCGTCATATCGCCGCCAAGGACGCTTCCTACCTAACGTATACTGGTGCGCAAATTCCCATTTTGGTGGTGTTATCTCGAATGACCGGTCATCACCTACATCCCTTCTCCAATTGCAGGTATGGGCATGTTTCTCTGTACTTACATTTTTATGTGTACCTGGGTCTACACTTCCGAGGCGGCCGCTCAGCGAATTCGCGAACGCTACCTCAAGGCCATCCTTCGCCAAGATATCGCCTTTTTTGACAACGTTGGCCCTGGTGAGGTCACCGCTCGCATACAGACAGATACCCGTAGGTGATCCCTTCAATTCCCGTCTCACATCGGGATACCGATACTGGATACACGCAGATTTGGTCCATCAAGGCATATCCGAGAAGGTTCCTCTCGTCGTCAGCTTCACCGCTTCCTTTTTTACCGGTTTTATTGTGGCATTCTTAAGCAACTGGCGGCTGGCTCTGGCCATGTGTTCCATTTTTCCTTGGATGGCTATCTCAGGCGCCTTCATGAACAAATTCGCTTTTAAGTATATCCAGTACGTTTCACTTTCCCGAGATTTTTATGAAGAACTGGGTACTCATTCAATCTCAGGCTCTCACTCAAGCATGTTGCCGAAGGCGGAACCCTCGCAGAGGAAGTCGTATCTACCATCCGTACCGCTCAGGCCTTCGGCACTCAGAATGTGCTTGCCTCCTTGTATGACGTTGCCGTCCAGAAGGCCTACGACGTGGATTGCCGACTTGCAATCGCCCAGGGCATCGGTTTCTCCTGTTTATTCTTTTCGATTTTTGCTTCCTATGGCCTCGGTGAGTCCATAATCAGTTTCTTGTCCAATCCCAAGCTCACTTGCCTATACCCAGCATTCAGCTTTGGTGCTACGCTCATCAACCAGGGTAATGCTGATCCTGGCCAGGTTGTCAACGTCATCATGGCAATCCTTATCGGATCGTTCTCCCTTGCGATGATGGCCCCTGACGTTCAAGGTACGAAGCAATTTCCATTGAAATCTTAAGTGGCCGGCCCGATTGTGTTTACACTTCCCTTCCCTTTCATAGCTATCACTTCGGCTCGTAGTGCGGCCCCAAAGCTCTTTGCCACCATCGATCGTGTTCCTTCTATTGATTCTGCCAACGAAGAAGGTGTCAAATCAAGCAAAGTCATAGGCGAAATCACCTTCGAGAATGTCGACTTCAATTACCCTTCGCGCCCAGACGTCCAGGTCGTCAAGGACTTCAGCCTCACCTTCCCTGCAGGCAAGACAACAGCGCTCGTAGGTGCCTCTGGATCCGGAAAATCCACCATCATATCTCTTGTCGAACGATTCTATGACCCCCTTGCCGGCTCGGTGCGCCTCGATGGCTTGGACATTCGTGACCTGAACTTGAAGTGGCTCCGATCTCAGATCGGTCTCGTGTCTCAAGAGCCCGTACTCTTTTCCACCACCATCCGCAAAAACGTCGAGCATGGCCTTGTTGGTACCCCTCACCAAAATGCATCCCCAGAGGAGAAGCTGCGGCTCGTCAGGGAAGCATGCATCAAAGCCAACGCAGATGGATTCATCTCCAAGCTTCCCTCTGGCTATGACACCGTCGTGGGCGAGCGCGGATTTCTTCTTTCCGGTGGCCAGAAGCAACGAGTCGCCATTGCCCGCGCAATTGTGTCGGACCCTCGTATTCTACTCCTTGATGAGGCCACGTCGGCACTCGATACGCAGTCGGAAGGTGTCGTGCAAAATGCCCTCGACAAGGCTGCCGCAGGTACGGTACCTATACTCGAAGGCCATTATTATGGTTGATCCGTAGGCTGGCAGGACGGACCACGATTACGATTGCGCATCGTCTTTCGACCATCAAGAATGCTGATTGCATCTATGTCATGGGTGATGGCATCGTGTTGGAGAGGGGCAAACACGACGAACTTCTCGGCAACGAATATGGTCCATACTCGCGTCTAGTCGCTGCTCAAAGGCTCCGTGAGGCACGCGAGGGTATTGATGTGGATGACGTGACCGAGCAATCCTCCAAAGTTATTGAGAGCCCCACAGACGTCGAAAAGATGGCTCTAGACGGAATTCCTCTCGGTCGTAGTAACACACATCGTTCTTTGACAAGCGAAGTCCTGAAGCAGCGCAAGGCACAAGGTCCAGAGAAGCGCGAGAAGGAATACAGTATGTTCTATCTGTTCAAACAGATGGGAAGGATCAACAAAGATGAATGGAAGAGTTATCTGTTTGGTTGTCTGTTCGCTATTGGTGAATATCCCTTTTGATGATGCAATCCGGATTACTTACTGTCACTGCAGCTACTGGATCGGTCTTTCCAGCTTTGGGTATTGTCTGGGGTTCGTTCAATGGCATTACTGTCTCATACACATGGCCGATGTAGAGCTAAGCATTTCGTGCCTTACACAGCCCAGGTTGTCATAAGCTTTGCAGATGGATCCGCCGAGGAGCGCCGCCACGCTGGTGACCGCGACGCCCTTTGGTGAGTCATCCCCGTGTGTTACTTATTCGAACAACTTACAACTCAACCGTATCTATAGGACATTCATCGCTTCAATCCTTGCTTTTCTCAGCATTGGCTTGCAGAACTATTTGTTCTCCGCTTCTGCCTCGTCTCTTGCTAGGAAGTTACGCACGCTAAGCTGGCGTGGCATCTTGAGGCAAGATAGTAAGTCTGTTTCTGGGTCCCGTGAAGTGATGATGTCCTCACAAGTCTACAGTTGAGTACTTTGACCGAGAGGAGAACAGCGTGGGTACGGTGGCATTCACGGAATACGCGTGTATTTATTGTTTGCATAGTCTGGTGCCATCGTATCCAACTTGAGCGAAGCCCCACAAAAAATCTACGGACTGGCTGGCGTCACCCTTGGAGGGTGCGTGTTCTTTATATCTCCATATTCGCATCTATGCATCTTACATTCCGTGTTTAGTATTGTTCAGGCCTTCGCCACCCTGGCGGTCGGCCTCATTATCGGACTGATTTATATTTGGAAAGTTGGCCTTGTGGGACTTGGTACGTTTGTTCACACTTATTGACATGCGCTGATCATTGATACTAACTACCTGGCATAGCATGCGTACCTTTCGTCATAACCACCGGCTACATTCGTGTGGTGGGTTGTCCTAGTCAGTGTTTCTGTATTTGGGGTGCTCAATCTCATTGCTTTCAGCGCGTGGTTGTTCTCAAGGACCAACGCGACAAGAAAGCTCACCAAGAATCTGCTCAACTCGCATGCGAGGCTGCCGGAGCCATTCGCACTGTTGCATCACTCATCCGCGAGAATGATTGCTTGGAACTTTACAGCAAGAGCCTCGAAAAGCCCCGTCGCGAGTCCAACAGAACTACTATCTGGAGCAATCTGTTGTTCTCGTTGTCCCAGTCCTTTCCCTTCTACGTCTTTTCGCTGACGTTCTGGTACGGTTCGCGACTGGTATCAAACGGAGAGTTTACCCCGGAACAATTCTTCACTGGTCTCATGGTAAGTCGGAATTTTAATCAAGGCTGACGTCAACTCACTGACACCACTCAAAAGGCGACCGTATTCGGTGCCATCCAGGCAGGCAATGTGTTTGCATTTGTGCCTGACGTGTCATCGGCACATGGGGCTGCATCGGACATAATCCGGCTACTTGACGCACGACCTGAAATCGATGCCGGATCTACTGAAGGTGAGGTCCTACAAAATGTCAAGGGCCATATTCGTTTGGAGAACGTTCACTTCTGCTATCCAACGCGCCCTGGCGTCCGGGTGCTTCGTGGTCTGAGCATTTCTGTGGAACCTGGCACATATGTCGCTCTTGTTGGGCCCAGCGGCTGTGGCAAGAGTACAGTGTAAGCTTGTCCACCTGTTGATCTAGTGATCTTAAGTCGTGACGCTTCCCAGTATCCAGCTTGTTGAGCGATTCTACAATCCGCTGTCAGGCGGTATCTTGATCGATGACCACCCCATCTCGGGGCTCAACGTTCAAGAATACCGGAAGCACCTTGCTCTCGTGTCTCAAGAGCCAGTGAGTATCCACTATCTGTGATTATTGATTTTCTGTATCTGATGTCCATCAACTAGACCCTGTATGCAGGCACTATCCGCTTCAACATCCTTCTTGGAGCGACGAAACCGATCTCAGAAGTGACGCAAGAGGAGCTCGAAAAGGCTTCCCGGGATGCCAATATCCTGGATTTCATTCAGTCCTTGCCTGAGTAGGCGATTCCCTCCGTTTTTTCTGGCGTCTAGTTGATCATTTTTCAGTGGCTTTGAAACGAATGTCGGCAGCAAAGGCTCGCAATTGTCAGGTGGTCAGAAGCGTATGTCCGTTTATCCAATTGATTTACCTTATCTAACGACCAATCAGAGCGTATTGCGATCGCTCGGGCACTCCTCCGGAATCCCAAGGTTCTCTTGCTTGATGAGGTCAGTGCCCGAAGCAAGGATCTCTTGTCTCTACTCACCCTATCACCATTTGTAGGCAACCTCGGCTCTCGACTCGAATTCAGAGAAAGTTGTACAGGAAGCGCTTGACAAAGCAGCTACAGGCCGGACCACGATTGCAATTGCGCATCGGTTGTCGACGATTCAGAATGCGGATCGGATGTGGGTCTTCCATATATCTCAGACTGTACCAAAGTGTGATTCATCATTTTACAGTTACTTTATCAAGGATGGCACGGTAAGTGAGACAGGTACCCACGATGAACTGATCGCAAGACGTGGAGACTATTACAAATACATCCAACTCCAAACTTTGAATACGACATAATGATGTTGCAAAACTACGACGATCGACGTATACTTAGTGGGACGAGACGCCCGGCTGGTAGATGTTATACGGCACGTAGTCTGGTGGACGGATATGCATCCAAATGTTTTAGACTGTAACGATAATAATTATACCCCACAGTCCCGATCTCCTTGAATTGTTTAGTTACCCTTGCCGTGGCATTGGAAATCACACTGTCTCTCTCACCAGATCGCCACATATGCTACTTCATCTCCAAAATTTATCGCCATGATTCATCACCAGTGCATACCCTGCCATCAATCATATCTCTGCCCCCATCACAATTATCGATACGTCTACACTCGGCTATGGTGCAGCTCAGGTCATCTTTCTCATTGAACAGTGGTGTGCAACCGTTAGGTAATAGGCTATGGGAGATGATAACCGACGTAGGCAAGTGCTTTGGGTGGTTGGGTGCTTAGAATAACAATGGTGGTGGCGGAACTTTACAGGTCAAGGAGAGCAGCTTTTACGATTTGTTTAAAGCAAGCCAAGGAGGTTCTTCAGGAGTGGATAGATTGACAAGTTCTCTGGCAGTCATTTCCACAATATGTCCGGCGAGGATGTAAGCTTTGTACCATCTTTTCAGCTGCAGAGTCTGGGGGTCATATGGCGTTGCAAACAAATGCCGGCGTGGGCGACCCGAGTATCGCCATCTCAAACGCGACTGCGCCGTGTGTTGCTTGCTCTGCTTGTCTTCATGCGATGAGGGTGACCGATCTCTGCGCAAGAACGTCCACGGTCGCTCTAGTCACCAAAGTACGGTACGAGAGGGACAGTGTGAGAGGGGTCCAGTAGCCCCCCCTACGGAAACCCATGGGGGACAAAAAAGACGCGGTTCGGTCAGCTAGGTTCAAGTCAGCAGGCGGCATGACATCCGATTCTTGCAAAGCTCGCCGGGTTGATGATCATCGCGCTTGAGATCGGAGGATGTTGTAGGGCTGATGAGAGATTGAAGCACCGTCTGGGGAGTCTTTGACGGATGACATGACGTATCACGAGGTATCACTGGCTAAGCTTCAAAAGGTGGTTGGGGCAGAGTTGAGCGCGATAAGAGTCCGAGTGGGGCCAAAAGAAACAATCAATGGCAATCAATCAATTCAATAACAAACGCAATCAGAATCAGGTGATCTGGTCATGCATCAGGTGACCGTGTCACAGATCACCCTTTTGCAGACGCGCAGCAAGGGGGTCTCGGACCGGGATTCCCGGATAGGGGGGTAGGTAGTTAGCCCATCCCCCGACCACAATATGAAAAAAACTGACCCCTCCAAATTATGGCAAAAGCCATGCCATG
>Ga0307510_10000561_pt1 | contig 37402 bp, 27 predicted proteins | sample 12_EM_MG_FD_207224 | JGI IMG/M metagenome (GOLD analysis project Ga0307510, IMG submission 207224) | Populus trichocarpa ectomycorrhiza microbial communities from riparian zone in the Pacific Northwest, United States - 12_EM | ecosystem: Host-associated > Plants > Roots > Unclassified | place...
AATTTTACTATTGAATTAAAAAAAATTATAGTCACCACTATAATTATTAAACATTAAACCCAGATCAAGAATTGACTCGACTAAAAAATCAGATCTCTGATCATACTAGTTGACCCGAGCAACCCAAGAAAATCAATTCAATTCAATTCCATAGAAGGCAAATCCAGGAAGTGAAATCACCTTTCTTTAACCAACACATCAACTCTTTATTTCCATGTGGCAAGATCCCACCGGTTACCGATAAAAGACAGCCTCCTCGTTCTACCAAAAAATCTATCGTGTGCCTCCACCTCTGTGTCTTAGTTTCTTTATCTCCCGCTTCGTCTTCTCCTCCCTCTCTCTCACTCTCTGTTTCATCTTCAGTTCTCTGCCAGTCTAATCTCTGTAAGTCCCATTCTATCTTTCACCAGAGCTTTTTCTTATTCTTCCCTTTTGATTTGCTAAAGCAAAATCCTTTTCCTTTTTTTTTCTCTGTGAAAAATGGTGAAAGATTATCCACTTTATCAGTGATATAGAGGGATTCATGTTTTTCTATCTGTAAATCCAATTTTCAAGAAATAAACAGAGTTTTTTCGGGTTCTTGTAATCATGACATGGACTAAAAAACTGTTGAGATCTCTCTTCAATTTTTAACCGGATCTCACCTGAGTTACGTCGGGTTATTTGGGTTTCAGGTTAACCCACCAGGCTACAACCACCCAAACCCAGATCTCTAACAAAAAAAAAAAAAATTGAAATTAAATTGAGCTTAAACATTCAATTTGATAGAAGACCAATTATAGTTTACTCTAACCGCCATCTTTCCAGCATATAAACCAGTCTCCTACCACCATTGCAGCAACTCCTCTCCTTCACACCACATCAAAACCACCAAAACAACCATCACCTTCACTAGTAACTCCGATCAACACAACAACCCCAACAACATGTTAATTAGTATTTTCAATTGAGAAAATTAACATGAACCCAGAACCCAGATTTAATAAGACCATGAAAAAATTGAAACCAACAGTTCATCAAACTCTAGATTATCAAGAACCAAAAAAAAACCCCAAGTTGGTTGATAAAAACTCTTCCCCGATGAGCCTTTTACTTTCCTTTTTTGATCAAGAAGAAGTACTTGAATCTGCCAAAAATAAAATGGGTGAGGAGAGAGGAGAAAATGAAAGATTAAAAATGATGCTGGAGCGAAACAAGAAAGATTCCTCTAATTTCACCTTTTCAAAACTATTTATAAGCAATCTACAAATTCGACAATAATATAATATAATATAAATGAGGATATTATGGTTATTTCATTCAATTTGAAAATTATGTTAACCCATGATATATATAAAATGTAATTTTTAAAAGAATAAAGTTAAAGTAAAAAATAAACCTAACAATGGGATAATGAGGGTAATTTTTCCTAAGAATTATTAATACGTAACTTCTCATTGTTTGTCACTAAAAGAAATGATAATAAAAATACAAAAAATGATAATTTATTTGATACACAAGGAATCTATAGATTTTTACTTTATGTGGTGTGAGAAATTGAGTTGGTTTATGTAGTTATAATAGTCATATTTGTTTTTGTGTTTTAAAAGCGTTTTTGAAAAATATAAATTTTTTTTTTGCTTTAAATTAATATTTTTTTTGATGTTTTCAAATCATTTTGATGTGCTGATGTCAAAAATAATTTTTTTTTTAAATATTATTTTAATACATTTCCGAATGAAAAATACTTTGAAAAACAACCGTAACCACATATGACTACTAGTATTTGGGCTCATTTTATATATAATTAATTTAAATAGGTCAAAGATTAATTAATCATTATTATCCTTTCAGGTCCAATGTTTTTATTTTTAAAGTAAGGATTAAATCATGTTAGCAAAACTAGATCTTAAATCATTGTTTTAGGTTTTGGTAGTCTTTTACCTTAAAAAAAATGATAAGTATATATAATAGTTTAAATAAATTCTTAGCATGTAAATACAAAATATATTTTTTTTTCATAGCAAGCAAATAAGACACAATTTATTTTAGGTAGAATGCCTTAGAATAATTTTTATCTTTCTTTTGGTATAACAACTCCTTACCTAGAACATCTGAAACACCAATTAGGGTTCTAGTTGCCATAAACTATGTGACGACTTATTTTTCTTAATTCTACCCCTTTTTTTACACTTGGTTCATCGAGATTGGGCATATCTCTCAAATTATACATTGGAACAAGCTGAAATTTTACATAAAGATACTAGACACATATAATACTAGACACATATTACTTGGTTCGAGAACATATTATGTTAGAGAGTCGAAGTTACTAGACAAATCTTGTTAAATATGCTAAATTAGACCTCTGTGTACTATTTGGGACATACCTCGAGTTACAAGTAGAAACTTACTTCTATTCAAATTAGGCTAAAAATTAGATATCTCAAGCTTTCCAACCATATATGGTAGGCCCAGTAATTCATCCAGGCGAGAGAGAACGACGTGTTTGAAATCAGGACTGAAAATCTACCAAAATATGTAAAAATTGGAGAATCAATTTACATGAAGGAATTTTGGCATGAAGATATTATTTTTATTGTCCTATTTTTTTTATTAATTTAATGTTGAATAATTATTTTTAATTTGAGTTTTTTCTGGCTCATTAGACATTGTATATGAGTTTATTTCATTATTAGACTTATGTTAGTTGATTACTAGTTTAAGCTCATTAGCTTGCAACCTAAAAAGGTTCGTTAGGGTTAGTTAGAGGAGACTATATTATGTTTTTTTAGCTACAAATTTTAGCAACAAGTTGGAGAATAAACATGAATTTTTCTTTTTGTTTGTTTGTGACAAAGTAACTTTTTTTTGTATGGACGAAGATCGTATCAAAGATCGTGGCATCATTCAGATACAAGGTTATCCTTGGATCCAAGTCTTTTTCCAATGCCTTTGGTTCTTAGGTATATAATTACTTCTAGATCAAGGTTCTATCAAACATGATTTTTAATTTTTCAAATTATTATCTATTTCATTGAAAGTTATTTTATCACGTGATCATGAAGTTCGTACTAGCTAGTGCCTTCTTCGTTTATATTTGAAATTAACTACTTCAAATCTTAATATAGCTGGGCTACTATCAGCTATTTGTTCTCCCATGTTGTCTTGATATTTTTTTTTTTAGAATGAATGTTAACATAACTTGATAGTATAACTATTTTTTTATTTTTTTATTTCAAGGTGACTCAAACTCATTTATTCATGCATAGATAACCCCCCCTCTCTCTCTCTCTCTCTATATATATATATATATATATATATATATATATGAGAATTTAATGAGTTTTATTCGTGGAATAAATTATTGAAAAAATTAATTGTTATATTAAAAACTATCTTATACTACTAGTGTTGTCAATTATTTTTTTAAATGGAAAATTGTATTTTTTTTGAATATAACATAAAAAAATGATTTATTTATACTGTATTTAATATTATAAAATTATTATTCTTTTCAAAAAAAAAAAAAAAAACTAGATATAAATACAAAAACAACAAATAACACCAACCACACCATGAACAAACATGACGGTGGAGGGAGCCCTTGTGGTTGACCCAATGAAAAAAACCTGAAAAAGGAAAAAAATTTTCCTCCTCGTTGCCTTCTCCCAAGAGCCTCAAAGGAGGAGAAACCCTCATCGGCTTCTTAGTTACAGACATGAATAAAATTAGAAAACCTTTTGGATTCATATCATAAATGACACTATGTTTTAACCTTGATTTTCTTGACAAGGAACCACCATTACAAACCCCTTCTTATTTTCTGATTTATAGTTTCCTACAAGCATTTTATTTTTTCTTTTTACTAACCGATCAACAATGTCGAAAAACTCACCAAGAATCATCCAAGGTCTTCTCAAACTCCACTACAATCATGTTTCTACTTCCAAGCCCTCACCTTTAACCACTCCTTCTCTTGCCTCTAGAATTTCTACCTCTTTTACCAGACCTTACTCAAATGCCTCCTCAAATTTCACTCCTTTAAACTCTCAAATCCCATGTTTTACTTCAAAACCCACTTCTTCTAATCTGGGTTTATCTCAGTTTCTCTCCTGTACAAAACCCAATTCTTCATTTTCTAAAAATGGGAGTTTTTTCTATGGGGTGAGGCAGTTTTCTTTCAAAGGTTCTTCGGATTTGGGGAAAAGGGTTGATGGGAATTTTGCAAAAAAGCTTCTTGAGAAGCCGGCCACTGCTGTTACTTCTGCTTTCTCGAGGTACCGTGAAGCTTTAGGGTTGCAAATTGATGCCTTTTTAAAGAGGAATTCCTTGTTTTTGATCGGGGCAGGAGGAGTGATAATTTGTGCTTTGCTTTGGAGGATTATGTTTGGTATTGCTAATACTTTTGTTAGTCTATCTGAAGGCATGGCGAAGTATGGGTTTCTCGCCCTTTCATCTGCCATCGTTGCCTTTTCCGTGAGTTCTTTCTCTAATCGTTTTACTGTGTTTTGTTATTTCTATTTGTGCAACGGAATTATTCTTGATTATAAGTGAGTGATGTCTCCTTTTGGATTATTGATGTGCGAACCAACTATAAAATTTATCTTGACTTTACGATTTTCCTAAATGTGATGAGCGGTTCACATGCGTTAAGTTGTGGAATAGATAGATTTTTCTTTGGAGTACAAGCACGAGATGGGTGCTCCTGTTATTGTTATGGTAGTGCCTCTACCAACATTCTATCCTTGAACATGTTTTTGTGGATAACATAGCTTGTTATAGGTGGTGTGTTTTTAACTTCAAAGGTGTGGAGTGTTGTTTACACACGAATCAATATGATTGTGGCAAAAGCACAGTCGATTTACTTTGCTTTCACTAAAAGGAAGTGAGTTACTAGAAGTTATCGCACCTCAAGTTTAGATGCAGTGATCAGGTGATGATTAAAGCTCTTAAGAATGAGACTCTAATCTTTTGATCAGTCTGTCATGCATTGAATATACAAATTAATATCTCGACTATAATTGTTTCTACTGCTTATCAATACTGGCTGAGTCAAGTTTTTGAGTTTTGATCACGAAGCTTTCTAGTCCTACCTAGGTGCTGAAGCTATATAATCCCACTCTTACAAATGCTAAGTGTTGAAGCTATCTGTTCCAACTAAGGGGTATATAGTGTTTAAAACTTTAGGTTCGTAGGAAATAAGAGTCAAGATTTGAAACTGTCTAATCCTACTTAAGTGTCTCTGTGGGAGTGTTTAAGTTGAGATGCATAGGAAATTCTAGTCTTGGGCAATGAGCTAACTAGATGACCACATAAATGTTTTATTTATGTAGCAAAGGCTAAATGGTTATGCCTTTGGTCAGTTTTCTCTTATTGCTGTTGAGGTTTGATTGTTTCTATCCAGTTTAAGTCTCCTACATTGTGGTTTCTTCTTCCATATTTTTCTTGCCTTTTTGCCTGCCCTGTCCTGTCCATGTCACCCATAGGAGAGAGTAACAATTGGGATTTTTCTTTCACATTTCAAATGTGACAGAATAGTGACTACAAAAACCATGGCTTGGATCATGTTCACAAGGTTTTATACTTGGTGACACGTATGCGAATAGGGAGGAAATGAGAAAACAGAAATTGATGGCGACACCAAAAGGAAGGACACTTGAATTGATAAAATTTGTTTAAAAGCATAGCATGTCAACCGTAGAAGAATCCTTTGATAGACTTAGTTAATTTTATTCATTGCCTAGACTTCTAATTCCTTGGTACTGTCACACATTTTACTTTTCATAGTGTATGCTGACATGCCTTGCACATGGCACCCGTATAGTCATTCTGTTTTATTTATTATTGAGGATGGATTGTTGAATACATGATTAAAGTCTTTTTAAAACATAACTATGCTGGTAAAAAGTAGTACTTTAAGAACAAATATCCAAAATTAATGTTGTTTATGCAAACAATTTAAATAACTAAATCATTTTTCGTACATGATTAATTCTAATATTAACATCAACATAAATCTATTTAATATTAATATCCACATTATACACATGTGAAATAAAATCAGTTAGTGAGAAAATTCAAATGCTATATTGTCAAAAAAACATAATGTTGTTTTCTTGTTAATTAATATGCTAAATAAATTTGCAGTGCAACAATTCAAGTTAGAAGCTTGGAATTTTTTTTTAATACTATATTTCATGAAGAATATTGCTTAAATTGAAATTTTCATTATGCTTGTTATATAATTAAAATCTATTTCATTGTTTTGAGTGAATAAAGTATTTTGGGATTTCATGCTTTGAAAATTTATTAAAATAATGAGTGTTCAAATAATATCAAGTTTCATAGCAAATTGCAAAAGAGAAAAAAATATGGTTGGAATGTTTGAAGGTGCAAAAAATTAAAATAATTAGTCAATGTCTTCTAATGCCTTATACAGAGGTACACGGTTCTATATTTGGTATCATAAGCAATCTGATGGACAGTAGATTATAATAATGGGAAAACAGGATTTGTCAGGCTATAGAGATAAGCCAGAAGAGAAACAGACCTCACATAAATCCTACTAACACCCTGATCCACACAAGTCCCTTATTGAGTAAGAACGAGATTTGTAGCATGACATGTTAGAAAATTGAAAGTAGTAACAAATTGATAGAATTAGGCACCAATAATATGAAACATGATCATATCAGATACTCTTACATGTATGATTCAAGATTAGAAACAGCATGCTCAAATTATAACAAACAATATTGAGAAAAGAGCATAGAGAAATATATAACCAGTTTAACAATATATATATATAATAAGTAAGTTGATAACAAAGATGAATACCAATGTTAGTCAGTTCTGATTTTTTCAATTTACAAGAAATATAATATTGTTGTTTTTATAAGCGTTTAGAATTATAAGTAGTAAAACAATAGGATTCTTGGTATTGTAAATAGGAGTAGAATTGGAAAATAGAAAAAGAATTCATATCTCTTAAGAATAAAATAAATAATTAATATGTAGCTCTTAATTAGTTCTAATATTGGAAAAGAAATCTAAAGTTAGGATGCTATGATTTAGGACATATAATAATGTAACTAAAACATGTATAAATATAATAATTATTAGAAAAAACAATAATAAAGAGCACAATAAAATAAAGAGGGGCGTTGCCTCAAAAGCTTACCCCAACCCCCAACCCAAACTCTGCCTTTATATATAGTATTGATAGATGGATTAAGTGAGGTTCTGAGACCAGGTACTTCAAAACTTCTAATCCAGTCACATTAGATGACTCTAGGTAAGCTAACACCATTTTTTCTAGTCAAATATATACCCCCCCCAAGAAACAACCATTAACGTAAAGAGATGCTTCTCATAAGATTGCAGTAGTGACCCTGTTGATCACTGAATTGCACTACTTACAGGTGATTAGCCCACCCCAAATTCTAACAGCTGGCACCAGGGATATGATTGCTTATTGCCCTCACTATTTTTGATGTAACTAAGTTGCAGCATCATTGTTTCCAACGTAACTTCCCCAGAACTAGCAGCTGGCATTCTCCTAGAATGCAGATTCTGCTGCTGTTCATGTTTCAAACCTAAAGCTTATGCTATATATAAAACAAGTTGGAAGTCATCATTATGGGTCATGACTCATGATCAAAATTGAAAGGTGCATCCTTAATCAGAAGTCCTTGAGTCTTTCTATTTATGGATTTTCCATATATTTCAAAGTACAGATTCTGTTGCAGTTTATCCCCAAACTACTGTTGGTTTTGTCTATGTACCATAAGCAAGGATCAACGTACATGTTAACATTTGTGTGTTTTGTGTATCTATGTCACTGCTAAAGGGCCTGTATATCCGCTCAAGAATTACAATCAATCCTGATAAAGTTTATAGAATGGCCATGACAAAGCTGAACACCTCAGCTGGGATTCTTGAGGTTATGGGTGCTCCTCTCACAGGAACAGTATTAAGAGCCTATGTGATGTCAGGAGGTGGACTTGTTCTAAAGAACTTCAAGCCAACTGTTAGGAGCAAGCGGTGTTTTCTCATCTTCCCAATACAAGGTTCTGAGAGAAAAGGTCTAGTCAGTGTTGAAGTTAAGAAGAAGAAAGGCCAGGTATACTCGTTTTTTTTTGTTTTGAGCATCTGATCAGGCAATAGAATGTTTTTAAGAAATGAAAAATTGGAATCTATGATTATGATTCTTTTGGTCTTTTGCTACTCATAAATCATAAATTGAGCTTCTCTTAAGTGGAGCAAATTGATTGCCACCCGTGTTGCTGTTGCATTAAACAGTAAATGAAGTTTTCTAGCTACGTGATTATCTGTGCAAGAGATAGGGAAAGGGGGTTGTGGTTTGGGAGGATTGTTGCATTAATTCATATTTGCATATTTCTATCAATTTAGAAGTTAGAAACTGTTATTGGCAGCAGCTTCTTATATGTATTATCCTGGAGCTCTGTGCACAAGTAATCCCAGAGCTGTCACTTATATGTATATATGTGTGTGTGAGAGAAAATTTACATATTGATAAGGGTAAATTAACAACTTAACCCTTCTTATTCAAAAAACTGTTTTAAATTTCTGTGCAGTATGATATGAGGTTATTGGCTGTTGACATCCCCATGGCATCAGGACCTGATCAGCGATTATTTCTGATTGGAGACGAAGAAGAATACAAGGTTGGTGGTGGTTTGATATCTGAGCTGAGAGATCCTGTGGTGAAAGCAATGGCAGCAAGCAAGGAATTTGATGATCTTGATCAAATCGAGGAAGAGGAGGATGCTGAGAAGGAACTTCAGGAAGCTGAAAGAAAGCACCGTGAGGAAATTGAAAAGCTTGAAAAAGGTGGCTCCTAGTGCCTGTTTAGTAAATTGATGTTCGTTTCCCTTCCATTCATTCCTTTTGTTTTTCATTTCCATGGATTTGTTTTGCTTAATGGGGGCCCATGGCTTGATGTACGGGCATCATGACTGGTATCACAGTTTGTGCAAAGTTTTCCTGAACTGCTAACGAGTCATCTTCAGAAATCTCTAAAGTTTTTGTACTATTGAAGTTGAGATGGCCCGTATGAGGCAATAAAAGCATACAACTGAGGCAGCCTTCCACACAGAAGGCATTTTTTTCTGACATGGATCGGTTTCCTTGCCTTGCTTGCCAATTTACTCTGGAAATCTCTTGTAGCAATAATTTATAATTTTTCTTTAATGCTCTAAAATTATTCTAAGATGATCTGCTTTGGTTTATAGATTTAGACCTGGATTGCAATGGTTTCAGTACCGAAGACTAGATATCCATATTGCCTGTGCATTTTTAGTTACATGCATGGTGTACTTTTCTGTTTGTTAATTTAGTATTCCCGACTGATCTTGTTATAAAGCCTGTTGCATGCTAGGTTATTTCTCTTGATCCAGAAGCTGCCACTGGACCATTGTTAATTTTGCAGTCTTGTTTAGAAGTCACAAGTTCTGTGAAAGGTTTGCTTGTCAGCTAATTCATGGGATGGTTGATGTTTATCACCAACCTCTGGGGTTCAGTTGCTGATGCCTGATAGGTAATTATGACAACCACTGCATGATAACTGAACATCAGCAGTTTTGACATCTCTGGATTTTTAAGCACATGAAAGCTTCCGCCCAAGTTCAAGACATCTAGCTTTTACACAATTTGCAACGTCACTGGTTATGGGCTCTAGTAGAGGAGTGCATTTTTCTTACTTTTAATGCGTCTTCATTAAAGTCCTTTCCTTTCCTGTACGATGTTTATATCCGTAACACAGAAGAAGGTCCCCTATGTTGGTGGTTGCCGTTGCCATGACGTGAGTGAGGAAGGGAGGTAGGATTCATGACTTGATGCTCACACCCAACTACCAAGGACCTTCTGCGGAACCTTATTTCCTCATTTGGTCCCTTTGTGGATTCGTGTCTCTCAAGAACTGGATAAAACAGGACAAGTTTGTTTAAGCTGTGGTCAGTCCGCTTAATTACTCGAGTCTTGTTCTCGTCTAAGTGGTTGGAAAATGACACCCAACTAGCAAAGACAACACGGTTTATTAAATTCCCAGCGATCAATCTGTTTCAGCATAAAACCTTATTGGGCCCTTTTCAAGGCAAGATCTTATAGTAAAGGAAACGGACCCCCTCCCCTTCCCATTGTCAGGAAAAGAAGGCAAGGACCCTACCATGTGAGTTCCAGTTTGTAGGTTGGATGTTGAGCATGGAATCAAAACAAGTCATAACTCTCCATGCTTAAAATCATCATTCCTTTTTCCAGAAAATTTTCAAATTCATCATAATGTATTTGGAACCACAGTAAGGGAGTCATTATTATCGTTATTATTATGCCAATACATTGTAAGCTAATGGCAAACAAATACGCTCTAAACACTTTCATAAAGGGTGACAGCTTAAGAGCTCATGCTTAATTATTCATCATCTTCTGTCTGCTGGTTTTCCCCTTGCCTGTACGTGCCAAAAAGAGGAGAAAGAGAGAGAAAGAAATCTAGTGTTAGCTATCCCTTAGTAAGCTCAAGGCAGTTTTGAATTCTTTCCCTCTGTCAAATATGATGGAAGTCTCATCATAGATTTTGACTAACATTCGCTGCCATCATTGAGTTTGTTGTCCAACACAGCTAAAATCTCAAGGCAAGAAAATGACATTGCAACAAACTCCCAGCTTACTGCCTATCCTACTGTCTTCACCATACTAGAACAAGATTACTTTTTAATCATGCTAGAGCAATATTAAATCTATGGATTTCTGTTCTTATCATCACTCCCCCTCCTGTCTCTCCTTTTCATACACATATAGAAGATAATAGATGAAAAGGCTACAGTTTCTTGTGAAGTTGAGAAGCGGGTTGTGAGCTCTACAAATTCATTGTGCTGTTCACAAGCTTTTCCTGGGTAATTTAAGGTTACATTTACTATTAATATGAAGCCGTATTGGACTTCAAATGCTTGCTGTGTCATTGTCAATGGTTGCATGTATAGAAGACACGGTTGTATTCCAATAAAAAAAGAAAACCGGGACCAAACATGTTTCAATGAAGTCTTGCATAGTTCTTTAAATGACAGAAAAGAGAGAAACGAATAGCATATAGAGGCTTCAGTCCTAGTACTTTTGCGAGCATTTCACGTTGTTAATTCCTAGTTACAAAGACAACCACACTGTCGGTTGTCTTGTTGATGGCCAAGAATGCATCTGCGTGCTTATTCTTTTTTTTTTTTTTTCCTTTTTAAACAAGATACAAGAAGTTTGATAACAATAAATAACCTCCATTTCTTTATTCATAGCTTGGTTTTTTTGCTTCTTGATAAAATTCTCATTTTGTCTTGAAAACTTGAATTAGAATTGGGGTTTTGCCTTGATTCAAGTTCTTCTGTACATCCATTATTGAGACTTGAAAGGAGTTTCAGACCTTAAATTCATGGTCAGCGATAATGCTTTTTGATCTGAATATTTAGACAGCAGTTGGGAGAATTACTAAGAATATATACAGTTGCTAGCCTATAAATTCGGTGACCCAAATTAGCATTCCATTACTATCATTATCACTTCCACCTTTTTTTTTTTGTATTTTTGAGCTGGAGCGTCAACTGAAAGCACTTGAACTTGGTTCTCCTCTCAGTGTATTGCCCCTTTATTTCGTTTACCTTCTATTTGCAGGAACTGATTTCAGGAAAGATTTTTGTATTCTGATTTTCTTGCAGGTATTTTTGGATATGCAAGGCAGAAGTTATTAGATAGAAAATTGTCATGTTTCCATGGTATAAGTCTCTATCTCCATAATATTTGTTTGTCACTTGCTAACTTTGAAAATATATTTTATGTTGTTATCAGCAAGTGATATCAGGCACACTTTCTTTAACATCCAACTGGATATCAATTATTTGCTCCTTTATTTTCTTTATGGCTACTTCCTGTGAGCTTCCCTCCTGCATGATTCCCAATCGATTTCTTCTTCTAATGGATAACGCAGGTTTATACAGCTCCATAGCTCAAATGAACAAGCATGAAATGAGATTCTGAGTGAATGATAGTGACTTAGTGGCATCTGTTTCCTACTTTCTTAATACTGCTAGTTAGAACAATAGTGCTACTTTCTTTATGCAATGCCTTTTCTTTAACAAAAAAAAGAAGGAGAATTTAACTTTTTGCTTTCTCTTTACATCAATCTTTTTTTTCTCTTGGATTCTTTATCACCACTTTGCTTTTGACATGTGCTTCCTCTGGTAAGTGAGCTTTGCTTTCCCAAAATAAAAATGTCAATCAACAACACCTTATTTATTATTTCTCCTTTTGTTCTAAAGTAAATTCAACTTTAAAGTACAGTAATCTACTGTTGTGGTGAACGATCTCAGTAACTTCAACATTTCCACAGAACCATGTTCAGCTAACTTTTATCAATGTTCTGATTCACTGAACCAGGAGAGCACCGGGAGCTGCTGAAGCCAGAAACAAGCACAGTTCATTCCAAACTGAGCAAATATCAATGAAGCTCCTGTCCTCCATTTCCACAGTTGTTTTCCTTTTCTTCATACTTCCAGTTGTGCCTCAGATTATAGCTGACCTGAATTCTGACAGACAAGCACTTCTTGACTTTGCTGCTGCTGTTCCACACATCCGGAAACTCAATTGGAATGCTTCTACCTCAGTTTGCACCTCCTGGGTTGGCATTACCTGCAACACAAATGGAACCGGGGTGGTTGCTGTCCATCTTCCAGGCGTTGGACTGTATGGCCCTATCCCAGCCAACACTATAGGAAGACTTAATTCTCTAAAGATTCTCAGTCTCCGATCCAATAGCCTCAATGGAAAGCTTCCTTCTGATATCCCCTCCCTCCCTTCCCTTCAGCACCTTTACCTGCAACAGAATAATTTCTCTGGCGTCTTCCCTGCCTTGCTCTCCCTTCAACTCAATGTCTTGGATCTTTCCTTTAACTCCTTCACTGGGAGCATACCTCCCACCATACAGAATCTGACTCAGCTCACTGCATTATACCTCCAAAACAATTCCATCTCCGGAGCCATACCCGATATCAACCTTCCAAGACTCAAGGCTTTAAATCTGAGCTTTAACTATTTCAATGGTACAATTCCATCATCTTTCCAGAAGTTCTCCTATTATTCATTCGTTGGGAACTCTCTATTATGTGGACTGCCTCTCAAGCGTTGCCCCACCATCTCCTCTTCACCTTCTCCTTCCCCAAACGACTTTCTAAACCCCCCAACAAAGCCCCAATCTCACACTGCTTCCAACAAGAAACTTGGTTCAAATTCTATAATTGCTATAGCAATTGGGGGATCAGCTGTGCTATTTCTCATAATTATGGTTATCTTTGTTTGCTTCTTGAAAAGAAAAGACGGGGCAAGAAACACAGTATTGAAAGGGAAGGCTGAGAGCGAGAAGCCTAAGGATTTTGGTAGTGGGGTGCAGGAGGCTGAGAAGAACAAACTGTTCTTCTTTGAAGGCTGTTCTTATAACTTTGATCTTGAGGATTTGTTGAGGGCTTCAGCTGAAGTTCTTGGTAAAGGGAGTTATGGAACAGCCTACAAGGCAGTTTTGGAGGACGGGACATCAGTGGTGGTGAAAAGGTTGAAGGAAGTTGCTGCTGGAAAGAAGGAATTTGAGCAACAGATGGAAGTTATAGGGAGAGTTGGACAGCACCCTAATATTGTTCCACTCCGTGCTTATTACTACTCCAAAGATGAGAAGCTTCTAGTTCACAACTACATGTCAGCAGGCAGCTTATCTGCATTCCTGCATGGTAAGCTGTCTTTTAGCTCAATTATAATGAACAAGTTTTGTTTTCCTTTCCTCCACATTTTTTTTGCATTACTTCCATCACCTGGCATTAGAAATTTGTGCAAGGCAGATCAAAATTTTCTACTTGTGATTTTTATCCAGGGAAATTTTTCACCTAGTAACGACTGCTTGAGAACAAGCAAGACCAATGTTCACTAGTTTAATGAGAACCAGAAAATGGTTTAAACTTCAGCCAGTGAGTTTTATCCTTTTAGGAGCTGTGTTTGGTTCTGTGAGAAACATGTTTTCGCAAATGAAAACGGTAGAAGGTTAGGAATCTCATCTATCATACAACAGTTCTGCATCAAGTTGTTTCTGGCAGTCTAGCACAAAGTAGTCATGCTGGCTCTTTTGATTTATTGACTAGAGTTACACATTAACAATGGCTTAAACCATGAAAGTTAAAAGCCCTTGCAGAGAAGATTTACAGCATTTGTAGAAGAAAATTTTATTAAATTAGTGAAGAATACCAAATAGGCTAATAACAATTGATCGAATTCCCTAGAATCGATTATGAGATTGGGTGTCATTAACAGCCAGAAAAGACAGTTATGGTACTATAAAATTCTTCATGATGAAGTTTAGCTAACTATACCCATCTATACTTTTGGTTTTTACCGATTGCTGCAGAATAATGTACTTTTTGATTGAATCGATCTCAATGGTGGTTTTTTTATTCTTGAAAAAACCTTGAGAGTTGTAACATTCTGATGAATCACTTTATTAGTACAGTTGTTTGGAACCAGGTAACAATATCAAATAATGTGGAACCTCTCAGTTTATTTAAAATGATGTAAATTGGTTGCTTGGTGTGCTGTAATGCATAATTGCCATAACATTTGTATAAATCAAACCTTTTCAGCTCGCTTCAACTTTGCTATGCCTGTAACTAGGAATTTGACTGCACTCCCTTGTATTATCAGTTGTCTCTGATATAAATTTTATACTTCTTCCCCGTGCTCTTTTTGCATGGAAATAATAGGCAATAGGGCTGGAGGTAGAACTTCACTGGATTGGAATGCAAGAGTGAAGATATGCCTTGGGACTGCCAGGGGAATTGCCCGCATTCATTCTGAAGGTGGTGCCAAATTTTTCCATGGTAACATCAAGGCTTCCAATGTACTCCTCACCCCAGATCTTGATGGGTGCATCTCTGATGTTGGATTGGCTCCTCTGATGAACTTCCCCACAACCATGTATAGAACCATTGGATATCGTGCTCCGGAGGTGATTGAAACACGCAAAGCCTCTCAGAAATCTGATGTTTATAGTTTTGGGGTGCTCCTCCTGGAAATGCTGACTGGGAAAGCCCCACTACAAGTTCCAGGACATGACAGTGTGGTTGATCTTCCAAGATGGGTGCGGTCTGTTGTCAGAGAAGAATGGACTGCAGAGGTTTTTGATGTTGAGCTTGTAAGGCACCAAAATATTGAAGAGGAAATGGTGCAGATGCTTCAGATTGCTTTGGCTTGTGTGGCAAAAGCACCAGATATGCGTCCCAAAATGGATGAAGTTGTTAGGATGATAGAGGAAATTCAACATTCTGACTCAAAGAACAGGTCATCCTCCGATGCTGAGTCTAATGTCCAAACTCCATGAGAGTTTTAAAATTTTTCGCGCTATGGAAATGATATATCAGATGCTGTCTGATATGGTAAGGCGATATGCATGAATGCATCATGCACACATGCTAAGCCTTAACCTCTCAATGTATCCATACTTCACCACGAATTGTACTACTTGAATCCTGTAGAAGATTTTTAGAATTAATCTTCGGAAAAATAAACTTCCTGTCCCTTGATTTCTTGTAACCGAACTCTTTTCCAACTATTATAAGCTGGCTGATAAGCTTTAACTGATCTGCAGAATCCATGAAACTGAAGCTTCCTTATGCTAGGCTGAAATTCAAGATAACTTTACAGAGAATTAATTGTGTTTCCACTTAACCTCCTAAAATATCAGCCATTTTCAGGTTAATCAACTTGATAAAATAGATATATTTCACACTACAGATAATCCATGAAATCAATGAACATGATGCAGTAAATTAATTCAAAAGAGATGAAAGATAATTTTCCAGATGGCTGAGATTAAAGCATTTCACAAGGGTAAGGTGAGGCTTTGTAAATGCATATTGCATATTAACAACCACTCTGGTTAATAACGCCATGACCAAAAAAAGGAGGTCGTAGGAAAGAAATAGAAGGCCAAAAAAGGTCTATTAAATAGGGCATTGTTTTACTAGCAGCCCTTTGTTTATTCGTTGGTTATAGTAGAATATGTCGTTAGTTTACAGAAAACAACCCAAACGTGGAAACTTGAAATGGCAACACACCCCCTGAAGGGAAGGACACCTATAGTCTCTAGCATTTCTCTTTCTCTGTTGAAAGTTTTACGGGATCTTTGACTGCCCATGTTGTCTATTTCTGATAAGGCCTTAATGACATGATCTTGTGGTGAAATCCTGGATTACACTACATATCAGAATCAATTGGATCCAAAGGTAAAACTTCTCTTCATGCCTCTATTCTTTTCTTTGTTTGGACTGCTCTAGCTGTTTCATTGGTTTCTTCTCCATCATTTGAATCTTTTGATGATAATTAACATAAGAAATGATCTCATTTAGGTAATGCGTAAATGTCTTACAAATTTATCCAAAGCTGTGATTTCCAATTGTTATTGCTTGTAAGTCAACAATCTGGTTTAGATGAAATGCATCCACCAAAATTTAAATGGTTTTGCTGTCTCGGCAAGAAAGAGAAGACTACATTACTGTTTTGCAAAGCTTTGGATGGCTTAATGTTGTCATTGCTAATGTAAGAGGGGAAAAGAAGGAATGGGAGAAACATTTTACCTTAAAGAGAGAAAAGATAGCTATAAGATAATGAAATCCGCAGAAGATTAGGGGAGTTTATTTTGCATTTCGAGCCAAAAATAATGGAACTAGATTTTACTCTTTTGGTTTAAAAGATGATACATAAAGAGAGCTTATGCCATGTATCTGTAGTGCCTTTTGTGTTTTACCTGGAAGAAAAAAGAAAAAGAACTGCAACAGATCTGATGGATATTCTCTTTTAGGAACCTGCTGTAATCGCAAATCCATCACCAGGGTGTAATGGGACATTGTTGGTCCACGGTGAGTCTCTTTAAACAAGCTGAAAAGAACTATGCTCATCTCTCCTCCTGATATTCTTCATGTATAAGTGATCTTCATTCTGTAATGCTCTTGCTGTTTGAAGGCTCCTGCTGGCTGTGGAGACTTCTTTTGCAGTGAAAATCTTGTTTATCAACTTTGTTTTTGTTGAATAGAGCCTGATCAAGTTTACCTTTTGAAACCTTGACTCCTCTTCATTTCCATGTTCAGTTTCAGCAAACCTCTCAATATGTTTATATTTCGTTTCAAATGACAAATGGTTGTAGGGTTGACAATCCACAATGTCTTGTTTCTTGATGAAAACTATGATGGTGTCAGTTAACAAATCAAAGTATTTGTCAAGAATGCCTAGATTTAAGATCACCTCTTCACTTCTCTAAACAGAACTTTCAATGGGTTTTCCACTTAATATGTATTTCCGTAAACCTGAAAGAACCTAGAAGATAATCTAGACCAGTATGATCAGCTGTAACACAAGGCATTATTTAGCTCTTGAACTCACAGCCTCTGTCCTATACCTACATATCATCACCTTAAAATACATAAGTTTTCAGGCTCCAGCTTATCAGGGTTTTAATCAAAAGTTCTTTCATTTTTTAAGAAACCTGGCTTGCCAGTTTTGAACCATTTATCAAGTAATCATGCTTCGGATGCTAATGTCCATGGTAACCCATATTTAGACACGGTCCATCATCCTCGATATATCTATCATTCAACATATTGAGGATAACTCTTGCAGGTCTGCGTTTGTTGTAATAATTGTCATAGAGGTAATGAAGAAAGTGTTCATCAAGAGAATTATCGTAAAGAATTTGCCAGTAGAAATGTTCACCTTCTTACCACTATGGAGAAATGGAATGAAAAAATATCAGAAGCAAGTAGGGATGGAAAGATTGTAAGTTCTTAATACTTGGCTACATTTTATGTTTACCTTCTCTCCATTTTCCTTTTCCCCACAACTTCTGAATTCAGTCATTACAGAGTGAAAAATTCATATGGATGCTCTGGTTGTATTCAGATGTAACTGTCATCATTTATATACCTAATTTCTCACATTGGTAAATTTTTCCCTCACCTGTCCAACAGGCGATCGTAAATTTCAGTGCATTGTGGTGTGCTCCATGTAAAACAACTGCACAAGCCTTCTGCGAGCTTGCAGATAAATATTCCTCCGTCATATTTCTAACAGTTGATGTTGATGAGCTTGCAGTAAGTAAAACATGTTTTCACTGTTAGCCTTAGGTAACAGAGAACGAAGATCAATGCACGACAAGGTTGTCAAGAATTTCTCTCTACTTTTACACGAACTCTCATTCACTTTTACAATTTAAAAGACATAAGTCAAGACTTATCTACATCTATATGCATGGTGATGAAATTATACTTGAGCTGTAATAATTCGTCGATGCCTATTTGAAACACAAATATGAATTTCTGCATCAGGTTCTCATATGTGATCAACACATAGCAATATATTAATTTGTTTGATTCAGTTTTTTAGTGTGTTCAATAGATAGAGATTAATCACAGAACATATTTGATAAGTGAAATGTGCTGTCTGATTGGATGCAGGAACTGAGTACTTCATGGGAAATTAAAGCAACTCCAACATTCTTCTTCCTTAAAGATGGGCGACAAGTTGACAAACTTGTCGGAGGAAACATGGCGGAGCTCCAGAGGAAGACTGCTGCTATTGTCAATCTTGAGTCTAGGTCACGTAATTGACTCTTATTCCTGAAAACTGGCTTATTTTCCATTCCATTCTCCAATCACAATTTCTGTTACCATGTAGTAATGTCAGCAACCACTGCCAGGTACTGGTATATCAAGTTTTGAAAAATCTGAAATTTGCACGTGAGATATGAAAGCATTGGTTTTTCAGACATAAGTGAAAAACTGTGTACTCAGCAGGGCGTTTAGAGCAGGAAAAAAACAAAGAAAAGTTGCAAATTCTTGATGGATATTGCTGTGCATCCTGAATGTACCAGTGGATTTGTCAGAAATTGAGAGAAGAAGGGATGCATGATGGAAAGCATCTTTCTTATACTACTCTCATATGAGGGGAAGTCTCATGGATCTGAGAGTGCTCATGGACTTGGATTGCATTACTTTCAAGATGTATATTTATATTAGTCAAGTGATAATTCTAGAGACTCAAGGATAACCACATCATTAATGCATTGAACCTGTAAGACCTAAAAGGACTGTTTGGAAAACTCAACTTAACATTATTCTAGATTTCAACATTAATTCCAACAGGATTTGCTTCATGTGCTCAACATCAGGAATTGTCTGTAATCATTAAAATGATTTCATTCAACCATGCCAAGGAGATCATGATCCGATTATACGTACTCAAATTTAGCGTTCTGTTGATTCTAGACCTGTCGAGAGTAAACACTTGAAACGATCCATGGATGAAGATGTTACCAAGATCCTGAAGGGTTCTCCTATTGCATGAATTTTCAACATTTCCATGGTAATATGCACTCACCATCAAAGCCTATACTCTATCCAAGTGTCCGCAAGAATTACACCCATCCTTCCTTTTCCCATCAGCTGCTTCTTGTTCCGACATCTTCTGTCTATATAAAAGAGTCCAGGGAAAAATTAAAATTCTATCGTTTATACAGCAAACACGAACTGCCTGGAGTCCTTGTCAATTTAGCAAAAATGAACTGTTCACATTTTAACATGAAAATGGTGACTGATGATATGAGAGGCAGAGTCTTAATAATGTCTCTTTTTCAGTTTTTCTATGCTATTAGACATTAATGTATGAAGTATATAGCAGATATAATGTCACCGCAATCCTCTATTTAGATTACCAACGTGGACAAAAAATCAAAATAAAAGCATAATGTACTTAGGAGAGACTATATTTTGCAAGCTTACATAATTACCTGTCTATTGGATTTCAAAATGACCATCATCTAAAGCTGACTTGCTAAATCTGCAAAGGTAAGAGGTACGTACAGGAGAAGAAGAGCTGGTATTTCTGCTAATATTTCTCTCTTGTCTGTTTATGACGTTGAAAATCTTTGCATTTAAAAGTTCACCATTTCAGTTCTTACCCACCATGATGATGCTTCCTGAAATGAGGTGCTATACCAATCACCAAAGTGTTGAACCACCATCCAGTGGAAATCTTCGGACAGCCCATAAGACCCAAAAGCAACTATGATCACCTTTCAAAGGTTGGATTGATCCACATGAACATCATCATGGTAAGAATTGTGTATGGAAATTCTTTCTGTGCGATGGCACCAGGTATCTTGACGTTCTCCTTCAAGTTGCATCTAGGTGGATAAGTGTATCATGATTATGTGATTGCAACTCATTTTCTAGAAAAAGATGAGCCTATTGGAGTAGCAACTTTTACAGTAAGACCATATCCACAGTGATGATCTTAAGTAGAATTTCTAATGTATAGGTGGTTTATCAGAAGTAGCACATACACTGACAAGCACGAGAGCAGGCATCAGAGAGGTGCATTAGTGCCGAAGAGCAAAAAGTTTATTAAGGTGGATGAGTGTTTGGTAATCAAGTAGGGATTTCTAAACATTGCCCTTGTTGGCATGGAATGATGGATCATATGGACAACCTCAAGTCAACCCCCCCCCCCCTCTATTTACAAGACTGTCTCGAAGAAACCAGATGGAAGATGGTTTTCGAAGTTCCCAAGCTGAATAGCTAAAAGAAGGATTTATGATGTTAGCAATTTGCCAAGCCTAAATTTATAGCTTTAGCTTCCAAGTTAAACAGCTGCTTCATACTGGAAACCTGGACCACACAAGCCAGTTAAGCTCCAAGTTTTCAAGGTTCCTGTCGTTTGTGGGTTGTGTAGCATACAAAGTTTCAAGGATTATACACGTACAAGATTCAAATACAACGAAAAAGAAAAAAAATGAAGTCATCAAAGTTTCAGGGAAAGAAAGGCCATCTTCCAGTGACTCCATTAGTCATTGGTTTCTCCATCTCATTGTAGGAGATCTGTTGTACGGTATTTAGCATATATGCTAAGCATATACTGTAAGGATATCCAGGAAAACTTCGGAGAAACCCCAGACACAAAATAGACAGATATCAACCGAGCGAGCATTCCTAAAACAGCTGAAAAAAAAGAAGAATTATGCTTCAGACAAAATCTTTTAAATGGAGAAAATACTTAAATTAGCAGTGATCCTGGCAACTAGCTGTGCTAAAAACATTGACTGACACCCGATACAGACAATCAGGAAATGATTGCGAAGTTGAGATTTGTCCTGGGAATAAAGAATCTTAAGACTAACAGCCAAGGCAAAGAGTGTTTATCTCTCTTTTCTTCATCCTGATTTCTTGGTAATGACGGGTTTCTTTTTATAAATAAAGACGTTAGCCACAACGAGAATTTCTTGTGTTACCAGTGTCCTGCATCCATACAGGACAAAAACCGCCATCCCTGACACGCTCAATTCCCTGCCTTATATTATGCATCGACTCCCTGTGCATCTCAAACACATCTCCACTTCTCAAATCAGCTTGGAGAAATTATTACTCCAGACATGTCAGACGGAACTCGAGCTGTCTTTTCAGCTCTTGACAATGCCAAGACCCAACTCTACCATTTTAAGGCAATTGTTATAGCGGGTATGGGATTTTTCACTGATGCTTATGATCTCTTTTGCATCACTGCTGTAACCAAGCTTATCGGCCGCCTATACTACTTTGACCCAGCTAAAGGCGCCCCAGGTAAGCTTCCGGTAAATATCAACAATGCGATAACTGGAGTTGCTTTATGTGGAACCCTAGCAGGGCAACTCTTCTTTGGGTGGCTTGGGGATAAACTTGGTAGGAAGAAAGTTTACGGCATCACTCTAGTTACTATGGTGGGGTGCGCCTTAGCTTCTGGCCTTTCCTTCGGGTCCACATCTACAAGTGTGATTGGAAGTCTCTGCTTCTTCCGGTTCTGGCTTGGTTTTGGGATTGGAGGAGACTATCCGCTCTCAGCTGTGATTATGTCTGAATATGCCAATCAAAAAACTCGTGGAGCTTTCATTGCAGCCGTCTTTGCAATGCAAGGAGTAGGAATTCTGTTCGCAGGAGCTGTATCCACAATTGTCTCCAAGGCATTCTTGAGTGCTTTCCCATCTCAGCCATTTAGCAAAGTCAATGTGCTATCAACTCAGCCTGAAGCAGATTTTGTTTGGAGGATAGTACTCATGTTTGGTGCAGTCCCTGCAGCTTTAACCTATTATTGGCGAATGAAAATGCCAGAAACAGCTAGGTACACTGCCTTAGTTGAGGGAAACCACAAGAAGGCTGCTAACGATATGGCCAAGGTTCTTGAAAAGGACATTACTATTGATGAAGCAAGTTCCAAGGCTCCTATTAATCCCAACTCTTCATACGGGTTCTTTTCTAAAGAGTTTGTTTATAAGCACGGGACTCAACTTCTTGGGACAGCAAGCACCTGGTTCCTATTGGATATTGCTTTCTATACTCTCAATTTAACCCAGAAAGATGTATACCCAGCTGCTGGATTGCTAAATAAGGCCTCCTCAATGAATGCGTTAGAGGAGATGTACCATCTCTCCAAAGCAATGTCCTTAATCGCGCTTGTTGCAATTGTTCCTGGTTACTGGTTTACTGTGTTCCTCGTTGATAGGATCGGAAGGTTCATAATCCAGCTTGGCGGCTTCCTTATGATGTCCATTTTCATGGCAATTCTCGGATTCAAGTATGGGGATCTTAGAGGGGAGAAAAATGCATGTGGCCCAGATTCGAAAAAGGATTTCTGTGGTGGTCACCCAATAATGTTTACAGTTCTTTACGGACTCACCTTCTTCTTTGCTAACTTTGGACCAAACAGTACAACCTTCATAGTGCCGGCAGAGCTGTTTCCAGCAAGGTTCCGCTCGACATGTCATGGTATTTCAGCTGCATCAGGAAAAGCAGGAGCTATAATCGGTGCATTTGTTGTACAGTACTACACCCAGGATGGAGACTCAAATGGAATCAAGAAGGCCATTATTGGACTTTCTGTGGTAAATTTGATTGGCTTTTTCTTCACTTTCTTGGTGCCAGAAACAAAAGGCAAGTCACTCGAAGAACTCTCTGGAGAAGACCAGGATATAGGCAAAAATGCAGAAGCAAATGGTAAAAACTATCGTACCGATGTGGGTCCAGAAAGTGAAATGGTTTAGTTCTTAGGTATATTTATTCCTTTTCTCCAGGATTTCAAGCAATCACTACGTGTGGATCTCCAATAAAGCAAGCTAGCTCCTTCTTCTTCACTGTCAAAATAGAGGAATAAGGAGAAAGAAATTGCAGCTGCATTGATTGTTGCTACAAAGTAATTATGTGTGTGTGTGCCTTCTTATAGTTTTCGACTAAAAACAAGTTACTGTAATGTGGAATAAAATTATAATTAGGTGATTGCAATTTGAAATGCAATTGGGAAGAAAAAGAATCACCAAAATGCTAGCTTCTGCTCTGTATGACTTAACCCTAACAGCAACTACAGCAGTCAATGACATGTTTGTGCTCGATACAGGTCTATTATCATACACAATATCCTATTAGGACATCAGCAAATATACTTCAAATTTTACATGCTAAATTCTACACTATACTGCTGGCTTTCTCTCTTTGAAGGTATCTCTGTTGAGGGAATCTATCCCAGAGCTGTTTATTCCTAAGATTACTGCTAGCTGGAAAATAATTTTCCTGCAACATGAAAAAGTCTGACAGTGAGGCTACCGAGTCTGCAGCTGACTAGCTGTAGACATATCAAACAGGAAATGAGAAGTTGCACTACTAGTCTACATTAGCTTTAAGCATTCGCTCATCAGACTTCAGTCAACATGACCACATCGGAATTTCATAAAGATTTCTTTAACCATCTTCAATGGCTCACGCAGAAGTTGGATTCTGTTTCTTTTTCGTTGTTTTGGCATGTGGAATTTACAAATTACATTTTCTTTTTAACATAAAATACTTGGCTTCGTTCACAAATGGTAACTGAACAATTAGAAGCACATCCTGAACACAAACCTGAAACAATTTGGAGTCTAAATTTATAGTTTTAAATGAATACGACATACAGTTGCTTTTACTCACAGTTTTATCCTCCAGAAGCAAAGTCATATACATTAACTGATAACCATTACAGGATGTAATAATAATCTCCAGCCATCTCAACAAATTCAACAGCATTTTCAGAACGATAACTCTTCGAGATTCGTAAGCCTGTAATGTCAAGGCCGAACGAACTTCATACATTCCCCCGAAGAGAAGTAGCTGGTCTCACATAAGAGAGCCCCTTGAAAAGGTTTGTCACAGGATTTTGGGCTAGATGCTGGAGAATCCAGCACTGGCATGCTAGTCCAGCGCTCCTCAAAGTTGGCAACACAGTGCTTACCTGCCACTTCAGGGAGAACACTAGGCCTGATTTCACGGGCCTCCAATTTCTTCCGGTTGATTGACTGGAACCACTTATGGTGTTCTATCTCCTCACTGCCATTTGGTCCCTTCCCAAGGCGCTTGCTTGTTTCTTTCTGCAGCAGCTGAAGAGGAAAATGTGTTTCTAAGACTTCATATTCATTATTCCAGAAAACAAATTATACCACAGATCAAATTCCAACGTCCGCTGCATCAGCTTAAAGCAGCAATACCTTCATGGAATTGGAAGGTGGAGCATAGTTTAATTTTTAATCCCACCCAAACCTAAATCCTGGTGCCTAAATCTGGAGAAGATCGTTTGATCAGAAAGACAAAATAACACCAGAAGTGGTCATTTCCAATTCAAGTGACAAAATGCCATAAATTACCCACTCTTGACCTGATCTTTGATACTTACAAGATCATCTATGAGAAGGTATTGCCAATGGCATGATGGCAAATGCGAATACAGGTTGCCCCTTTGCATTAGATTATGCGTTGACATATAGGCATATCCATAAATGATAGGCATTAAGTTTCAAGTGACAACTAATAACATTGGGGCGCGCGCCAACAAATGCATACTAACCTTTCCAGTGAGCATTTCGTAAAGCAGGATTCCAACACTCCACCAGTCTGTAGCCTTATCATGACCTTTCGCGAGAACAGTTTCTGAAGACATGTATTCTAATGTTCCACACGTAGAGTTTGACCTTGTATTTTCATCAAACTGCTTTGCCAGGCCAAAATCAGTTAACATCACCTGGGACCAAGCACAAGGATAATTAACATCACTTGCATGAACGCGCGCGCGCACAGATGCATGCAGAGAGAGAGAAAGAAAGCAAGTTGAGAAATCGTACCCGTCAATCTGCATCTAGAAGAATATTTTCAGGTTTAAGATCCCTATGCATTATGTGCCATTTGTATGAAGATGAGAAACAGCAGAAACAATTTATGCTGCGTATATACGTGCCAAATCCTCCCTGTCTAAGTGTAGAATCAACAGAATTTGAGCCGATTTTGACAGATATGCTCGTACGTGTATTAATATGACTTTTTTTTAAAATGTCAACCTTCTTAATCATAACTCCCGCATATTATAGATTGATAAATGAAAATTTCATTTTCACTATGTTTAATTTGTATGCAAAAAAAAAAAATTTAACTCACCAATCATATTCATTTTAAATTTTAATTTTATTTTTTTTAGTAATTCATAAGAAAGTGAATCATAAGTCCTTCCAAATATAATATCATCAATATAAATCTGAGTAATGCGGACATGTTTACCATTTTTTTCTTATGAAAAGAGTCCTCCTATTAGTTTGTCATCTTTTAAAACTATTTTCTATAACATATATTTTATTAATAGTTCATATCATGCTTTTAGTGCTTATTTTAGACCATAAATGACTTTCTATAACATGTACATATGATCAGAAAATAAATGATTAGTGAAACCTTTGGGTTGTTCTACATAAACCTTTTCTTGTAGAATTACATTTAGGAAAGCATTCTTCACATTCATCTGATACAATTTAAAATTTAAGTGACAAGCAATTGCAAGCAGTATACAGACAAATTTCAAATGAGCTACTAGTGCAAATGTTTCATCAAAATTAATTTTTTTTTACTTGAGTGTATCCTTGTGCCACCAGTCTTTATTTGTTTCTGATGATTGTTCCATGTTTATCTGATTTGTTCTTGAAGATCTATTTGGTTATAATTATGTTGTGACTATTAGGACATAGAACCAGTTCCCAAACATCATTTCTTGTGAATTGATTTAGTTTCTCATGCATGACATTGATCCAACTTTCATCCTATAGGGCATCTTCAACCGTCTTAAGTTCAACCTGTGATAAATAACACATATATAAGACTTGATGGATAATGTTTTTTCTTAACCTCACACCTTCATCCAATTTTCTAATAATATTCTCCTTGGGATGATTGTGTTTTATTTACAAGGAAAGTTCTGTTTCTTGTGATTGTTTAGAAACATGTGAAAAACTCATATCCTAACCATTTTCATCTTGTTCTAATGAGATTTATTCAGTTATCTCAATGATATTATCGAGATTTTTCTTGACAAATTCCTTCAGATTATCATCAACAACCATATTGATTGATTCCATGACTGTTTGAGTTTGTAGGTTGTAGACTTTGTAAGTTGTCAAACTTATGTAAGTTTTCTTGATCTCTCAAGATATATCAAGAACTCCTAAACACTTTATTTGAACATGGACTTCTTGTTGTTCCATGACTCATAAAGAGTGAGTTTTGTTTCCAGGTCTAACCCCAACACGGTTTAAAATATGTACAATAATGTTGACAGTTTCTCCCCAGAAGTATAAGGTAACTTTCTCACTATTCAGTATAGTTCGTGCCATTTCTTGTATAGCTTTGTTTTTTCTCTCAACTATACCATTATGCCAGAGAGTGATATATAGGAGCAGAAAATTCTTGATGTATACCTTATTCATCATAAAAACATGAAAAGTTAGTATTTTTCAAATTCTTTATCATAATCACTGTGAATTTTAGAGATGTAAAGATTGTTTTCTGTTTGCAATATACTAAACAATTTCCTCTCAAGATCAAAAGACTTGGACTTTTCTCTTAACAGAATAGCCCAAGTATATCTTAAATAGTCATCCACAATGAATGATATATTTATTTCCACTTAGACTCTAAGTATGAGTTAGACCTATTCCATATGTAATAACTCAAAAGATCTTGAAATCAGAATGTTAGTAATCTTTTTGTGTTGAGTCTTGGTTTGTTTTCTTTCCTGATATGCTATACACACCATTTTCCTGATTGGTTATAGTCTTGGTAGACCACATACTGCTTCACTTTCAGAGCTCTTTGACAAGTCTCTAAAGTTGGTATGACCAAGGCGTTGATACTAAAGATCAATATCATCAAGTGTAACCTTATAACAACTCAAAATGGTTTAAGTTTGAAACTCCATAGTAGTTGTCTAAGGTTCTGGTACCTTTTATAATCCATTTACCAACACGATTGTAAATGTTAGATTCATCTTTAGAAAAATACATAATATGATTCTTATCATAAAATTGACTTATACTTAATAAGTTAGCTTTAAGACTATTTACAAACAAAACATTATGAAAAGTAGGCAAACCAGAAATATCAATACTTCCCCAACCTTTTATGGTAGATGTGCTTCCATCTCTAAAGGTTACTAATCCTCCACCCAAGGATTTAAATTTTCTAAAATGTCTTTTATCTCTTGACATATGTTTAGAATAACCACTATTTAACCATCATAAATTGTTATTAATTTTTTTCAGTGTTGTATGTGTTACTAGACATAATATTTTTTTTCTTTACTACCGATTGATTTTTTTATAATAGAATTTTTAAACTCTTGGTATTTCTCATAACCTGCTAACTTACTGGTTTTTATTTCTATAATACATAATTGATTTAATACTAAGTCAATTTTATACTATAGACTATTATTAGAAACTCTATTTCTTGGATTGAAATAGTTTATTTTTGCATGTCCTACAATTTGACATTGTTGACAAGTGGGAAAAAAACTTATCTTTCAACTTACCTATTTGGACTTCGTTTGACTCATTTTTAGGCATGACAATCTCTTCTAGTTTACCTTTTACAAAGATAATTTCTTTGGAAGGGGGGGTTACCGATATATTGTTGATGGAATTTCTATCTGTCATGTATCCTAGACATATATGATTAGTGTTGACCTTTGAGCTTTTAACAGATCATCAAGTTTTTGTGTTGTTAATTGTTTCTTTAATTGTTTGCACACTATCATCTCTTTCTCAAAGCTTTAAGCTTAGTAATAGATTTAGATATCTTTATTTTTAACAACATTAAAGCCTCAGCTAAATTGTTCTTCTCGTTCTCCATATTTGTTAGCTTGTTGAAGAATTTCTAATTCAATTTCTTGACTTTCACAACCTTTTCATATAAGTCATTATAAGCTTTTTGCAAGCTTCATTTATGATCAACAATAACAAAAGTAATATTTGAATCACTGGAATTAATTTGATTTTTTTCAGAACCACTTAATATAGTGAAAATTTGGTTCATATCAAAAACTAGAAAAAGTGACAAAAAGCAAATTTATTATCAGATGATGAATTAGAATTTTCAGAATCAAACTCATCATTTAATATAACATTAAGGGCTTTTCCTTTATTTATTTTAAAATTATAATATTCATTTCTTAAGTGATCATATCTTGAACATTCAAAACACTTAACTATTTTCTTAGATTCAATTTTACTTTTACTTTTATTTTCTGACTCATTTCTTTTGGCAAAATCTTTGCCATTTTTATCTTTTCCATTGTTTTTTTTTAAACACAAATTTTCTAGCTATAAGAGCTATATCTTCATTGTTAAGATCATCATAAGAAGAATAAACATGTTCTTTTTTTAACATATTTAATAGCAATGGACTTACCTTTCTTTTGATGAGACAAGGTAGATTCATAAGTTTATAAGAAACCCATCAATTCTTCAACACATATAGTTTCTAGATCCTCACTTTCTTCTATGGCTATTACTTTTGGTCAAATCTTTCAGGCAGAGATCTTAGAATCTTCCTTATAATTCGTGAGTCCTCCACCTTTTCTACTAGATTGAACCTGAAATTTACAATATCATTAAGTTTTTCATAAAACTCATTAAAAGACTCATCTTCTAACATTCTTATCTCCTTAAATCTTGAGGTTAACATTTGTAATTTGAAAATTTTCACCATATTGGTCCCCTCGTGAATAATTTCAAGAATATCTTGAGCTTCCTTGGTTATTTCACATATGAAGATTCTTTTAAATTCATCAAAAGACACCGCCATGAATATGACATTCAGGCCTTTATTATTCCAATTACCATCAGTGGATTCATCTCTAGTCTAGTCGCTGAAAAGAGTTTCAGGCTTGGTCCATCCATATTTAACTAAGTGCCAGACTTTCTTGTCTAGTGATTTGAGAAAAGTTTTCATCTTTACCTTCTAGTAGGCATAGTTCTTACCATTGAATTGCGGTGGTTAAATTAATATTAACATATTCCACAAGGAAAATAGATCTTAGTCTAGAATAAGCGAACTTGCTCTGATACCATTTGACAATCCCATTTTCCCCCACTATATGTTAAATGAACAACTAACACTTTAGTAACCAAATAAATATAAGTATGAAAAACTTAAATGAACTAGTTATTTGGTTATGAAGGGAAAACATTTTAAAGAATTCTTCAAGAGATAAAAAAAACCCTCTAAGTAAGCCGAACCCATGATAGACAACTTTCACTAGTTTAGAAGATTACAAGATAATTATTTATGAATATAAATCCTTTGTAACTATATCACTTTACTTATTAAGACAAACACTTCGTTTTATCATCTACTGCAGCAGCTTTCCACAACATATAAAGTTCTTTAAACTATTATTATCCTAACTAGAATATCTAGTTGCTAACAGTTAACACAGAAACTCTCCCTAGGAGTCTATAGGCTCTCCAACTCTTCAACGAACAATTCTCTTTGAGAATTTTCTTCACACCGCTCGCGTGTCAAAAGTATACACTGCAAAACTCTCTATAACTTCTTAGCTTGTTGGGCACACTTAGTATGCTGCAAGTGGAACCCTTACCTTACTAATGCTTCAGATTATCCTTCCTTATATACACATCCTTATGATAAGAATAAGAACATTATCTTTACTTTTTTTTTCTAGTTTGTTATGTTATTAACATACTACTATTTATGTTTCACAAAAATGTTTCTTTAACAGTTATCTTCAGATAACTTGTATTTATCTTCTATATGAACTTCCTATATAATTTATCTTAACAAACTACATAATTATCCTATAAGGTAAATTTGACTAATTCTATATCTAATTTGGATAAATAATCTAAACATTTTCATCTCGGATAATCATTCACAAATCAAACTCAATCTTTTCAACATTTACACTTATAAATTCAGAAGTATTTTTAAACCTATAATTGAGGCTTAAAATTCATTTTCATCATTAGTACAAGAAAAATCAAGTCAAAATGATAAGCTCATCTTATGACCTACTAAGAAATTATTACCACCTGTGTGTTGGCCTTACTATTGATTTTTTTATCCAACAAACCATAATTTCCATGAAATAGGTTCTGTAATAATAATATCCATGCCTTGTTCTACCTTGTGGTTGATATCAAGACAGGGATGATCAACTAAGAAATAAGTCAAAGCTTGGCCTTTAACTACAATTTATGGCATATATTGTAAATCAAATTCAGATAATGCTAATGCTTATTTGCTAGTGCGATCTCTTAAGAAAGTTTTAGAGAACAATTATTTTATCTTAAGAAAGGTTTAGACAACAAGTATTTTGTTAAATCTATTTTATAGATTACATATACACTAACTAGTAATATATGCCAACATAACTTAACACATGGAAAATATAAGGATAAATAAAGCTTATTATTGAAGTATGTGATTCTTAAAACTTTTTAAGAACATGAATGATATAATACACAAATTATTTATGTCTAGGTTCATTTCTTATACTAGCATGTTGTCAATCAACCCTTATATAGCCAAAATATATAAACATAAACATAAAAGTTTTCTAAGTCTTGATGGGGCCAATATATAATAATGTTAAACTATATAAGTTTTTATTTTTTAAAAGGCATTTTGATGCTTATTAATCCATTAAAGCTTATAAATATTATTTCCTTTCAAGAGTTCAGTGAATAACATGATCTTTTCTAAAATGTTTTATATGACCCTCATCAGAGAACTGATTTTATCAATAAGGCTCCGTAATTACTTTTAGTTTGTGAAGATCTTACTTTCATGATCGTTGTTGCTTTGTTTTTGTCTACCTCTATGGCATGTTAATGTACTAGAAATTCCAAAAAAATCCTTACCTACATTCTAAAGACATATTTCAATAGATTCATCTTGAGATTATGCATTCACATACATTTAAACGTAGAACATAACTCATATAAATGGGTAGATTTAAGTCTTGATTTTACCGTAATATCATCAACATAAACCTTTATATTATGATTAATTCACTTTCATTGAAGATATTATTCATGACCCTCTAATAAAAAGCATTAATTCTCTTTAAATCAAATGATATTACTACCCACTCATACATTCCCAGAGAATTAAGATAAATAAAAGTGGTCTTTAAAACCTCATCTTCTATAATGAAGATATGGTTATAGTTTTAATAGTCATCCATAAAGTTAAAGATATCTTTTTCTTTTTTGCTAAATCGATCAATATATCAATTATTGGCATTCAACCTTTGGAGTTGCAAGATTAATGTTTCTAAAATCTATACAACCTCATAGTTTGCTATTTTTTTTTAATATTAGCATAATGTTTAGAAATTCACTCTACATATCTAGTTGGCCTAATGAATCAATCCTCTAATATTCAATCTATTTTTCTAGAAGGTTGCTTACTTGGCTTGATTGATAATGGGTGTTCGACCAAACTTTTGTTTAGCCTAGGCATCTTATCATAATCCCAAGTGGAACAATCCTTAGAAGTATGGAGTAATGATACCAATTTTTTTATGATAATGTTATGGAAAATTCAGAGCTATATAGGTTATTCTAGGCTTGTCTTCAGTCTCTAAATTGACTTTGATGAATAGGCCTTAAACTTCAGCCTTTTCATCATCCATCTTTGATGATGATGAAGGAAAGTTTGTCATATCAGGCACCATAATCGATCAACCATCCTCGCTTAGTGGCAATCTCTAATTTATAGATTCTAGTGTAGAGAGAGAAAGTCATCATTGATGGCGATTCCGACCATAAAAATAGTCAATCTGGGTGTCAATAGGTTCCATTTGATGATGAGAGTTTCACCAAGATGTTATTTTTTCTTCTCCTTGCCTGAAAGGTAGATTTGCATGCGAGAAGATTTTTAGGTTCAGGTTGATTTTGGATTTTTGAGCTATTTTTTTAGATTGTTGGAGGTTACAAATAGGTTTATCAAGGTGTTTTTTTTATATGTTTTGGGTCATAAAAGAGTTGAAAAATAGGTTTTTTTCTAAGAAAAAACTGAAGGCTGAATTTTTCGACAACCCTTTAATCGTTGGATTTTGCAAACAGTAGACAATGAATTGTCTACTATTTTGTTTTAAGAATAAAAAATACAAAAAATATAAAACCAAGCCCAAGTGCACGGGCTAGGTTGGAAGGCCTATACGACTAAACTCATTTTTGTAGATGACCAGGCACACATGATTAGACTAGTTTTTGGCCTTTTACTTTTTTAATTTTATTATTTTATATTTAGGTAAAACATAAATTTAATAAAAAAATCATTAAACTTAGTCGAACATATGACCTGAGTCGCAGGTTTGACAGGTTAATCCCCAAAGTTCAGGTTGATCAAATATTTTATTGTCTAAATATGTTTTTTTTAAATATGTTTTTAAATTTGTTTGATTGAATTCATGTTGTATTTTTTTATGTGATTGATTTGTTCAAATTTGATTTTTACATTATTATCACGATCTAATGATTCGGGTTGCAGGTGTAGTAGATTGACCCGAGCTGTTTTAGTATGTCACCATATCAATATTGTTTTTTTTTAAGTCATTTTTTAGATTTTTTGTAACTTTAATTTGTTTTCTTTAAGTTTCATCCTTTAGCTTTTTGAAAATAATTTTTTTTCTTATTTTTTCTATAATTAGGTAAAAAATAAATTAAAAATAAAAATTAAATGTACCCATTGGATTTCATGACCCGAATCGCAGGCTTGGCATGTTAGGTCATGAAATCTAAGTCGATCAAATATGTTGTTGTCTCAATTTGATTTTAAAAAAGATGTGATGCTTGATTGTTTTTTAAGCATTTGGTTTATTTTGAATTGATATTCATGATATATTCTATTATGGTTTCTGTAAGATTAATTGATTTTAATTTTTTTTATATAAGTTTTTAATTTCATCTTGACTTTTTTAAAATTTAAATAATATTATTATCGGTAATCTAGTTTATAGGGTTTAATATCACTTCTAAAAAAATCCTCAAAATCTTGACATTTTGTTTTATGTATTTTAAAAACCGGTCCGCCGGCCTCAATACGCGGGACAACGGACTAGTCCTCACGTAAGGATTGTTTTGAAAAAATATTTGTGTATACAAAGTTATTTATTTGATTTTATTTGTTTCACACTACAAGTATTATACTTAAGTGTATTTTGGAGTCAGTTCTTCCGCTTTGAAATTAAGCTTATCTCTTCAGTTATGTTAAAGACACGATGTTCATATCAAAACTAAAATATTTAGGAGAATTTGCACTTCTTAATTATATCTTTACTTGAACTTTAAATCTTGATGGCTAAAGAGAGAGACACCAGCAACCCCACCTGGTTCCTTTCATGCAGCAGATGATAGGAGCTCAACACAAGAAAATGCATAAGTTCATTCAGCCTAAACAATTGGAGATCAAGGAGTGTGCAAGTCTTTCAAAGTTTATAAAAGAAATGCAGCTTTGAAATGTATATTTGCAAATTTTTGGGGAGCTAGCACACTAGAATAGGATCACAATCTTCCCACTAAATGGAAAACATATACTCTCATATCATGTTCATGTTTTTTTTTTTTTTCCATGTATGATTGCTAGCTAAGCTGAGAGTCTTGGAAATTATTGGATACAATCAAGAAAATAGAAGAAGAGTATAGGTGTATTCAATCCACGAGGATATTCACACTCTCTTATTAGTGACATCCAACAGAAGCTGCTGCCTTGATAAGCAAACCGAAGAGCAGAAATGGGGTGGAGAAGAGCGGGCTGTGGTCGCTATCCAGTGCATAAACCTCAGATGGTGGCCACCTTTTTATCATTGCTTCTTGTTGGTGAGGTTTGACAACATGATCGTGCGTGGTCTTAATGTATACTCGCATCACCTTGTCGATATCATCGTTTTCCTCCTTAAATCTTGCAGACCTTAATGCTAGGATTGGTCCTGGTCGCGAAAGCATGGCAGCCAAGGTTGAATCCTGAAGAAACCCACTTGTCATCATGGTTAACTATGAAAGATAAGGGAGCTTCCTTTTATATGGTGCCTTCAAAACTTGACAGAAAAACTATATTGCTGGTAAAAAAATAGGGAGAAAATGTACCGAAGCAGGAAATATTGAATGATTGCTCCAAACATAATCAAGTTTGGTACTGAAATACCAGTACCTCTTGAGGGCTCAGTTGGTAAATGATTTTGCGTTGAAATTCTTTCTTGACAATGGCACTGGTTGGAGGTTGGTCTGGTCCCAATCCAAATCCTAGCTCATACACGTCCCCAAACGAGGATAGATCAGGTACTCCCTGCAATTTGACATCAAGGAACATGGCCATGACTTTGAAGGCATATAAGATAATCAGCTCATAAATTAATCAATCATTTTCCTCGTAGCTAGGAGGTAGACTGAACGAGTGTCAAAGTTGCCATTATATTAAAACAATCTGGTTGTTCAACTGTCTTCTCCAGCTCCAAAAATCTCCAAGGCATTGAAGACAGTTCTCATTGTATGATGACGGAAAAAGGCAACGTAGTTTCACAGCGTCTTTGTCGGCTAAACCCCCCCATGCTCCTTGCCTCCCCGGGAAGGAAAATGAGATAAAGAAAAAGAAAAAGGAGAGAAGCGCTTTTCAGAATGGACATCTTTTAGCATGGCCACAAATGATACTTTTAAGAGATTTTTAAAAGCACAAACGTGATATGTCCTTTGATTTTCGATCCATGTGCTTGCTTTCCATATATATGCAAACTAAGCTAAATGACTAGGGAAAACTCCCACCACTTGTGACTTTGTGAGTTCCTGTTAGAGAGGCTAGTTTGCCATTGCATCATCGAACTTATGTTTAAGTAATTCACGCTATATAGGTAGCTTGTAACGTTAGGTGGGTGTGCTGATGCAGCATGACGAGGGGTGCAACATTGACGACTCTATCCACCTTAATTATCAAAATATTTTTATAGATTTTCTACTCTCTCAATTGGAGTATAATAAGACAGCTAGTGCTAATTTGTTTTCATTTGGAAGAGCCGGCAATTATGGATAATATTTAGATTTGTCACGGTGAAATCAAGTGGATAACACCCCGATACTTTGTGAATACAGTTGGATAGCATATATGTGGGCTGTGGGACTGACGGACAATAACCTTATGCCATTATCATATCACACACACCAACATTTATGAATTCTTCAGAGGTATATGAAAGAAACTCGAAAAGAAAAGTGAGAGATGGATGGATGAAATAATTTTACATCTTTTATATCTTCATCTGTCCAGAATCCCAGCTTGAGCATGGTGGCAGCCAAGTACACGGCTAACCGGATCTTCTTTGCAAACTTGTGAGTTGCCTGTGTTACACTTAGCCCTCCGGCACTATGACCTACCAGTATCACCTGTAAACATTAAGAGCAATCATATATTAAGAAATCGGTCATATATATATATGCGCAGCACGTTAATGGACCCAAAAGACCATGGATATGTTGAAGGACCTTCTCATTATCAGGCAAGGAAGACATGAAGTCCATTAGAGGTTTGTTATAATCATCAAAGGAATGAACAGAATCGGCGTCGGCCGGATCGATGCCAGCGCCTTTGAGATCAATACAGGAGACCCTATAGCCTGAATTCTCCATGAGACACCGGATTTTGTACCAGCACCAACTCCCTCCACTTATTCCATGCACCAGGACAAAGTGTGTAGGTTGCTGCAGCTTTGCTGATAAGGGGCCATTTTCTCCCATCTTAGTTACTTCCTCTCCCATGGCTATCCCTCAATATTTTTGTCAAATTCTACTAACTCTCAAATCACTGCCTTAGTAGACTTTTGTGAGAATACATACTTCTCTGCTCTTATAGTGCCAGTAGTCATAGAAGGTAATGATTTATTGCTTTTACCTAATCATTATTGGAAGCCTAAAAAATAATTTTTATATATGGTAAGCTCCGTCCCTTCTTTTTCAATACGCAGTGATTAATATCATGCTCGCCTGTATAAATTCTTAGCGTAATCAATGGTTCAAAATCTTCCAAGGAGACCCCACATGACAGGGGTATCATCATGAGCACTTGCTCACCATCCTAGGATGATCTATGGCTATAGATTTTCGAAGGTGGCCCCACGCAGCAAGGAACATTTGTAGCACCACTGTTAATGCGCATATATACCGATACTCGAGCATGCCGGTGACTCCACTAGCCTTTGTGTCCATCGGATGGACCATAAACACACACCTGCGAAGCATTGGAAATGGAGATTTGTCATTCAACAGGGCAGCAGGGATTTTTGTATTTCTTACGTCTGGTCGATTAAAATAGATTGTGAAAGTGCAATTGTCGGGTGTTTGACAATTTCTTTGCTCATCTGAAGATATTTTTTATATTTTTTCCTTACTCATATATTGCCGGCCGGCACTGTTCTTGTAATTGACTATTCAGAAACGAGTTAAAATTTTCTAGGTCCTCTCATCTCCCCGCGTTCGGAAAACGGTAAATGAAAGCAATCGGCTAGCGAAGGATAATATAAATAAAAAAGAGGAAAACATATATAAGAACAAAATTTAGAGAGTGAAAACAAAAATGAATTAAGAAGAGTAGAGACTAAAAAATAATAATGAGAAATTATACAAAAAAAAGAAAAATAAATTAGAGGATGGATCTAAATTAACAAATTATTGAAAGAGATCCTACAAATTTGAAAGATGAAACTTGATTAAATAAAAACCATAATCAAGAAGAAAACAATATAATTTGTCTAATATTATTTTTCAAATTAGTTTTTTTATTTAGAGAATCCAAAACAATATAAATAAATGAGAGCTCTCTTTCTTTCTTTTTCCTTCCAAAGGTTTGACAAGCCAAAGACTTAATTTGAAAGTGTGGTTGCGATTACTTTTCAAAATGCTTATTCATCAGAAAATGCATCAAAATAATATATTTTTTATTTTTTAAAAATTATTTTT
>Ga0307510_10000562_pt1 | contig 37401 bp, 23 predicted proteins | sample 12_EM_MG_FD_207224 | JGI IMG/M metagenome (GOLD analysis project Ga0307510, IMG submission 207224) | Populus trichocarpa ectomycorrhiza microbial communities from riparian zone in the Pacific Northwest, United States - 12_EM | ecosystem: Host-associated > Plants > Roots > Unclassified | place...
ATGCCGCCCTGCATCATGAATGGATGATCCGGATGTTTAGCATCGGGCTTGCTATCGGTACTATCCGGCCTATCATCGTCCTGTTCTTTATCTTTTCCGGCCTACCGCCGCAGGTCTTTTTTGGAACGGCGTTCTGGATAGGGTTTACCCTTCATCTTATCCTCGCCGAAGCCTGGATCAATTATTCCCGAAAATCGATAACAGTACGATAAATTTGTTCCTTATGAGCCGGAATCTCCAGTCGAGGAAAGGTAGAGTTATTCTTCATACTGTTATTTGGGGCGCCCTGCTGTTGTGGCCGTATTATGGCACTACTGCAAAGAATGGCTACTATATGATGGATGGTGTACCTGTCTCTTTTATCACCATTACCAGCCTGATCAATATCGCGCTGTTCTATATCCATGCCTATTTTGTCTATCCTTATTTTTTTAACCGCCGACAATGGTGGCTTTATATCCTGGCTACGGCCGGATTGATTGTTGGTTCCTTACGACTAAAAGGGTATCTTCTTTCCTGGTATCCGCCGATAGACGTCTCAACTTACCGCTTTATTTTCCCTTCGTCTATCGTCTTTTTTATCTTCAGCTTTATCTACCGGGTGGTCATCGATCAGGAACGGGTCAGTCGGCTGCTAAAGGAAAAACAGGCTGCGCAGGCGTTGACCGAATTGAAATTCCTTCGCTCCCAGGTCAGTCCTCATTTCCTGTTCAATGTCCTGACCAATCTCGTCTCCCTCGCAAGGAAAAAGTCGGACAAGCTGGAGCCCGCGCTGATCAAACTTTCGGAGCTTCTGCGCTATATGTTATACGACACACAGGGAAAGCGGGTAAGACTTCAGACAGAGATCGAATACCTCGACAATTATCTCGATCTGCAACGACTGCGCTTTGGGGATGATCTGGACATCGATAACCGGACGGAACTGGGAGAGGAGGCTCTTTCCTATATTATCGAGCCAATGTTGCTGATCCCATTTGTAGAGAACGCCTTTAAACATGGGGTAGGGTATAGTGGCCGCCCCTGTATCTTCATCCGGCTTTCGGTTGCCGAAGGTACGCTGACCTTCGAAGTAAAGAACAGATTCGAGGTCGAACCGGCGGATACTAAGGACGAAAGTTCGGGAATAGGTCTTGGGAATGTCATATCCCGGTTGAATCTGCTTTACCGGAATAAATACACCCTGAGTATAAATGATGCCAACAACGTATTCCACATAATCTTAACTTTGAAATTGCTATGATGTCCTGTCTTGTTGTGGATGACGAACGCCTGGTGCGAGAGCTACTGGAAGACAATATCCGGCAGATACCCTATTTACAGCTGACCGGCAGCTGTAAGAACGCGCTTGAGGCGGCTGAGATCCTGCAGAATACCACAATAGACCTTTTGTTCCTCGATATCCGGATGCCGCGCCTCAACGGTCTTCAGTTTCTGCAATCTTTGCAAAACCCGCCGCTGGTCATTCTTGTCACCGCTTATGAACAATACGCGCTGGAAGGCTTTGATCTGAATGTCGTCGACTACCTGTTAAAACCGTTCCCCTTTGAACGATTCGTCAAAGCCTGCAACCGGGCTTATGATCTCTTTGGCCTCCGCAACAGGGATCAGCAGGTGGCCGGTGCTTCGTTGGAAGAATTCTTTGTACACGTCGAATATACCCTGGTAAAGATCGTGATCTCCGACATCGATTATGTCGAAGGGCTGAAAGATTATATAAAGATCCATTTGACGTCTTCGTCCAAACCCGTGCTTACCCGGATGAGCATGAAGGCTATTGAAGAAAAATTGCCGGCTGCCGGTTTTGTACGAGCTCATAAGTCCTTTCTCGTTGCGGTCCGAAAGATCACTGCTATCAAGCGCGACATGGTCTGTATCGGGAGTGTTGAGATACCCATCGGCGAAACGTATAAGGCCAATATTTCCCGTATTGTGAATTAGGTGTGATAAGGATGGGTGAATAAAATAGGGCACGTAGTTTTACTGTGCAAAAAAACCGTCAAAACACCCTTGGCCTGTATTTATAAATGACTTAATTTTCCGTCCTCTTCTCCATTCCTCTGATAGGTGGCATTCTTCTCTTCAGTAACACATAGCTAAAATCCTCTGTTATGCACAAGCGAATGAATGTTGCCATACTGATCTATGATGGCGTGGAATTAGTGGATATGAATGGTCCGCTTGACGCCTTTATCCATGCCAACCAGTTCAATGGTTCCCGTTATAATGTATACACCGTAGCTGCCGCAGCAGGCCCCGTTCTGAGCGAGAACCAGATCGTCACCATCCTACCCCAATACAGCATAACGGACTGCCCGGATCCGGATATCATTGTAATCCCCGGCACTACGAGCAAAAGGCCCACTGACCCGACACTGGTAGCCTGGATCAGGCAAAAAGGCCTAAACCCCGAAAAAATTGTCATGTCTGTATGCATCGGTGCATTCGTTTTGGCCCAGACCGGTCTGTTGAATGGACGAAAAGCCACCACCCATTACCTGTCTATCACTGACCTGCATACGCAGTATCCTGAGATCGATATCGTAAAGAACGTCCGGTTTGTACAGGATGGGAATATCGTTACGAGTGGGGGTATCACATCCGGTATAGACGGTGGCCTTCACCTCGTCGAAACTTACGACGGTCCTACCATTGCCCAGCAGACTTCCGACCTGATGGTCTATAACCGCAACAGCATCCTGCCGCCTTACACCATCTTACCTCCTTATTATCCTCACGATTAATCATTAAACCTCAAAATCATGTCTTCAAAAAATCCCATTCTGGGTTCAGGCCTCTGGACTTACAGGAGTCTTATTAACAACCCCGATCTCGCTGCAGATTTTAATTCGCTGGAATTTGGCCGGGGCAACCTGCTCATAGAGACTACGCAGTCCGGTGAGCTGAGCGGAAAGATCTTCGGCCCGGGCTGGGAACTGATCTTAAACGGTTCCGTCCAATTTGGTAACCCGGCTATGCTGTGGTTTCAGGGATCAGGAATAGTGGGTGGCTCTCAATGGATCTACGACTATCTCTGTTTTGTCGTTCCCCATATTCCGAACGGGATCAACCAGGTGCCTGCTCTTGTGGGGAGTGTCACCCGCGCCATCCCCCATCCTAACAGTCAGGGGGGAACGAATCCGGCTGGTGTCGTAGCCTCTTTTTATGCTGTGCAGAATCTCGAAAGATAGGGTTATTCAACCACTAAATTGTAACACCATGGAGAATTCCGCTTCCAACAGCAGCGGGTGTAGCTGTTCGACACCGGCAACACCGGCTAATCCCGTCCTGACCGGGACGAAAAAGACGGCCAGGGCCATACCTCCCTTACTGGTCAGCATCCTGTTCGCCTTCTTCCCCAAATGCCCTGTGTGCTGGGCTGTTTACATGAGTATGTTCGGTAGTCTGGGGCTGGCGCGGCTTCCTTATATGAGCTGGCTTTTCCCCGTCTTACTGTTGTGCCTGGCCGGTCATTTATTCCTGGTATACCGGAAGATCCCTCAAAAGGGGTATGTTCCCTTTCTGCTGAGCTTTGCCGGTGCCATCGCCATTCTATCCGGGCGGACCTTTTTTCCCACGGAAAGATGGCTGCTGCTGACCGGGATGGCGCTGATCGTATCGGGTTCCCTTTTCAACAGCTTCTCGCGTGATCGTATGTCTTTTGTCGTATCAAAAACCAATAATCATTAACTATTAAACTCCATAAGTATGTCACAAAAACCAAGCAGTGGTTCATTTGCAGAAGCACCCGATAAAACAAAACCAGTGGCTGTCCGAACCCGTTATTCTCTCCTCGACTTACAGGCCAAATGGGAGAAGAATGACACCAAACCCCTGACAGACCTGATGCGTGCCTGGAAAGGGATCAAAGAGCTGGCTCCCGATAATGTCCATTCTTATTATAATCTCGCCGGTTTTCATGGCGAGCCCTTCTCCGGTGCGGGTTATGGAGATGGCAGCTATTGGGGCGGGTATTGTAATCATGGCAATATCCTTTTCCCTACCTGGCACAGGATGTATTGTTTGCGGGTTGAAGAAGCCCTGCGCAGCATCAAGGGCTGCCAGGATGTAACGCTTCCCTATTGGGATGAGACAGATGATGCGGCGGTGAAAAGCGGACTGGTAGTACCCTGGGCGCTGACAAATGAGACATTTGAGCTGGATGGGGTCAAAATTCCCAATCCATTACGGTCCTTTACCCTGCCTGCCCGGCTTACAGACAGCATTTCCGCCGATGACTCGCTGTATACAAAACCGGCGGGTTATGAGACGGTAAGATATCCTTTGTCCGGCCTGGTCGGCACGCCCGATGCCAAGGCCCAGACGGATGCGCACAACAAGAATTTCCCCGACTACAAGACGAATGTGCAGATCCTGAATGTCAACGTCCTCAACTGGCTGGTGGACCCTGTCATTTATATCCCCGGTGACGGTGTCTTAAAACCGCAGCTTGTGCCGGCAGGTGTAATGAGCAAATTCAAACACTGTCTGGATGCGCCGAACTACACCGTCTTTTCGAATACCACTTCCGCTGGTAAATGGAATGATACACATGATGGCGATCCTACGGTAGTGCCCCTCGAATCCCCCCATAATTCGATCCATTTGTCTGTGGGTGGCTTTGACGTCCCTGCACAGAAGTACGACCGTTCACCAATACCTGGCGCGAATGGTGATATGGGTGAGAACAATACGGCGTCCTTCGATCCCATCTTCTTCTTTCATCATTGTAATATCGACCGGGTATTCTGGTTATGGCAGAAAAAGCATGGATTCATGGATAAGCTGGAGATCATGGACAAATACCCCGGCACGAATTCCAGCGATTCCCAGGGCGCAACACCGGGGACACCTCCCAACTCCTGGCTGACGCTGGACTCGCCGCTAGATCCCTACAAGATAACGGACAACGGCAAGCAAAGGGTAGCTACTTCAAAGGATGTGATCAATATCGAAAAACAACTGGGGTATACCTATGGACCGGGGTCACTGGATGAAAAGGCAAAAACTTCCGCAGGAGCCCGCAAGCAAAGCACGGGTGTTAAAAAGCTCCGTGTTTCGGGGATCAATCGCGGACCGATCAGGGGCTCGTTCGTGATCTCGGCTTTTGTCACCATCGGCGACAAGAAATATCATATCGGCTCGGAAGCCATCCTCAGCCGATGGAATGTTACCGGCTGCGCCAATTGCCAGACACATCTGGACGTGCGGACACATTTTGACCTGGACTCCATTCCTGAAAAGCTGCATAACAGCGCCAACTTCGATGTGGAGATCGTTACCAGGGATAGCAATAGCAATAAGACCTTGCTCGCAGAATATTCCGCTGCAAAGATAAAACCCTTTCAGCTGGATATCCGGTAGATCGATCGTATAAAACAGACAGCCGGCCACGGGGCCGGCTGCTTTGTTGGCAGAGGTAACACCGGACAGGAGTGTTTAATACAGATAGTTCAATGCGATCTTATCATTAGCGTTAAAAGTCCTGTTGCCGCCATTGGAGCAGGCCAGCATCCAGGAATTAGCGTCAGGTCCGGAAGGAGTTCCGGGGATCAGGATGGCACCAATATTTGAAGCTCCTTCGTTGACGGCGGACCCTCCGCAGCTGTAAGCCCGGTTCATATAATCTGTGTGACGCATACCGATGCAATGTCCCATTTCATGCTGAATGACGGAACCGACATAAAGTACATTAGGATTGCTCCCATAGGCCTGGGCATTTGTATTCATCAGGATACTGTTGTATGGATTGCCCGAGCTGGTGGGAAAACCGGAAGAGCCAAGGGTGATAAAACCACCGCTGGGCCCCTGGTTAAAACCCTGGATGGTGATGTTGGCTGTGCCGGATGTGATACGCCGGAAAGTAAGGAGGAGGCCAAGCCGGTTGTAGCGGGCAATGGCAGTGTCAGCACCGGTTACAAAGGCAGTACCGAGATTGGTGACCTTGACCGTGATAACACGGGGCAGACCCGTAACCAGATTGGTGGTTCGGTACTGTTCCGAGTTGGCGACACGAACCAGCTTCTGGTCGGGGACGCTGTTGAGCAGCTCATCCGTCAGTACGATATCGTCTTCTACTAAATACCCCGCATCTGTCTTGCGTACGTTCTGATTACTGAAGCCCAGTGCCGAGATCCTGGACAGTGTCTCGCTTGAAATGGCGTTGGAATCGGAGGTGTTTGTCGAGTGCTTGCTGCACGAATTGGTGAAGAGGGCTGCGCTGATAACCAGGCAGCTTACAAGTTTTCTCATGGTGTTTTGTTTTAGCAATGGAAAAAATAGTCCGGTGGCTACCTCAAAACCTTATTTGAAAGATATAATTGCTGGCTGCAACCTGGATACTGTCAGTTTTATTTACTTTAATCATGATCAGGATGAGCTTATTTATTTTCACATACTGTTGTATAAGCCTGATCAGCATTGCGCAGACAAATCCCTCCCGCTTCCTGTTACACGCTGCTGATACAGCGGCATTGCGCCGACTCATTGCCGCTGCAGGGGACAGCGCGGCTATTAAGTATTCTTATGGAAATGCGATAGTACTTTCTGCTTATCCGCAATGGGTGCAACGGCATTTGCTCCAACTCTCCTCCATCCTGTATCTGACCGGCAGGAATCGAAAGGCCAGGGAAGAGGTCATCGTGAATGGGTTTGATTATACGACAAACCATGTCAACACCATCCACAATGAACTCCCTGTTATCGATGGTGCCGGTACTGTTGTGTCGGTGAAGGAGGAAGGGCCTGATACAACCGACATCGATCTTAAAGGGAGAATTCAGGTCAGCCCTCTTCAAAGTCCGCGAGTCTCTTCTCATGCCACTATCATGAGCACGATCATCGCAGGGGCGGGCAACAGCTTTTATACGGCAAAGGGAGTAGCCTGGGGGGCAAGCCTTACCTCTTCCTCGTTCGAAGAATTGCTGCCCGACAGTGATGCGGCTTACCGGCGACTTCATATCACTGTTCAAAATCATTCCTATGGCACGGGCATCGAAAATTATTATGGCGCTGAAACCGCGGCTTATGATGCCAGTGTCAATAATAATCCATCATTGCTGCACGTATTCTCTTCGGGGAATTCGGGTGACCAGGCTGATAGCTTGGGTTTCTACAAAGGTCTTGCAGGCTGGGCGAACCTGACCGGTAATTTTAAGATGGCCAAGAATATTCTGACGGTGGGCTCCTGCGACTCCTTCTATCGGGTGCCCCTGCTTAGCAGTAAAGGGCCTGCTTATGATGGTCGGATCAAACCGGAGCTGGTGGCGTATGGCGAAGACGGCAGTTCAGGGGCGGCTGCGCTGGCATCCGGAACGGCTTTGTTATTGCAGCAGGTGTATCAGCAGCAACACAACGGTAATCCTGCTGAGGCCGCACTGGTAAAAGCGTTGCTCTTGAATACGGCCGGTGAATCCGGTAACCCGGGTATCGACTACTCCTCAGGCTTTGGCAGTCTTGACAGCTGGCGGGCGGTAACCGAAATGCAGGCCATGCATTTTTTCAGCGGGACTGTCTCGCAGGGGAATGAAACGCTCTTTCCGTTGACCATACCCGCCACTGCCCGGAAATTGAAAATACTCCTGTGCTGGACAGACCCGCCGGCTATTCCGAATGCTGCCAGGGCGCTGGTGAATGATCTCGATCTAAGCCTGACAAATGACGGTGCCGGTCAGAGCTGGCTGCCCTGGGTGCTAAATAGTGCGGCAAACAAAGATTCCCTGGTTCAATTGCCGGTCCGAAAAAGAGATAGCATTAATAATATAGAACAGATAACGGTCGACACTCCCGCAGAAGGTGGTTATACCATTCATGTCAGGGGGCGGGATCTGCATTCAGACGGGCAGTCCTTTTTTGTGGCATATCAATGGGATACTGCGGGCTCTTTTCGATGGATGTATCCAACGGCAAGTGATAACTTACTACCCGGCCAACCCAATATAATAAGATGGCAGACGAATCTACCGTCTCCGGCTTTACTGGAATACCGGCTGACAGGAGAGGAGGGCTGGAAAACGATACAGGTCCTTCCGGGTGGGCAATATCTGTCCTGGTCTCCTCCCGATACGACAGCGCTGGCCTTGTTGCGTCTGACTGCCGATGGGCATGCTTTTGTAAGCGATACTTTTACCATTTCTCCCCGCCTGCTCACCGGGGTAGGCTTTAATTGCCCGGATTCGTCGTTGCTATACTGGAATAAAATGGCTGCGGCGGGTTATGCGTTGTATCAGCTTGGCGACAGATATCTTCAGCTTCAACGAGAGCTAACCGATACCTCTGTCATTCTTCCTGCTTTATCCGGCACCTCGACCTGGTATGCGGTGGCGCCGGTATTGCCGGGGAACAGGATGGCGCTGAGAAGCTATGCCTTCGATCTTACCCAACAGGGAGTCGCGTGTTATGTCAGTAGTTTCACAGCGGATGCCGCCGGAGCCACGGCAGTCCTGCGGCTTGACCTGGGGAGCCTTTATAGTGTAGGGACGGTTGTCATCGAAAAGGTTCTGGCTGCGGGTTATCGTCCTCTTGGAATTTTTACTGCTCCTTCCGGATTACATTATGAAATTGTCGACAGCAGCCTGACCCAGGGGCTGAATGTTTATCGTGCCAGAGTAATGGTCGGCAACGGTCAGACGATCTACAGCGATCTGCAAACGGTATATTATACCGGTGGCCGATCCTATTTCCTTTATCCCGACCCTGTGTACCGGCCGGGCTCCCTTCATATCATTGCCAGTGGACTGAACAACCCTGTCATCAGAATTTTTAACGTTTCCGGTCAGCTGCTTTTTGAGAAAAGGCTGACCAATTTGCTGGAAGAGATCCCTACTGGTTCACTTAGCGGGGGAGTATATTTTTATTCATTGGAAACACCAGGTGGTGAACAAATAAAAGGAAAGATAATTGTTTTATAAACCTCTAAACCATTCATCAATGAAAAAGAGCCTTTCTTATGTCATCTGCATTCTTGCCGGAGTAACGCTGTTTTATTGCTGTCAGTCCCCGGCCGAAAAAAAAGAGCCTTCGACTGCGGACTCCACAAATCCGGGCAACGCAGTAGTCCTGAATACCAGCCAATGGAATTTCAGCGGGATCACCGCAACTCCTTATCTACCGACGGAGCTGAACTATCCTTCTACAGAAACGGACCAGGTCGTCTTTGCCTGGAACGAATTTCTTGCCCTGAACTGGAAATCAGCGTGGAGCACGGATCACACACGAGACAAACCGGATTATAACTGGAACTATTCGTTTCGGGGAGAACCTTATCCGTCCACTCCCGTGCGATGGGAGACCTTTGCACATCGCACGGAACTAAGACCGGCCAGCAATCACATGCTGCCTTTTGATGCCCCGCCACATTATAGTTTCGGAGACAACTCTATAAAGCCAGTCAATGGCAGCGATGATTTTACTCTTTTTGACAACCTGGATGAAAATAATGAGATCGGCTCCTGCGATGTCTATGGCCAGGTAGGGTCAACTATAAAAAAAGACATCATGGTCTTGTATCAGGCCAAGGCCAACCGGGAAGAATATGATTACCTGCAAAAATATTTTCCCACAAAACAAGCTTTAACAGTAGCTACCGGCAATCTGCATGATAATATACAGAAGTATTCTGCTTACTATCCCGGCACCGACACCGCCTGTGATATCTCGCCGGCGAAGAAAGTATTATGTCTGCCCTGTGGAGTAGCAGGCGCTCCGGGAAGCGGCGTTGCGGAAGGGGCTGTGGAGGTAAAAACGGCGTGGAGGGAATTACGTCCCGAAGAAGATGCAACCACCTTCTTTATCCGGCGGGTGATCGTATATGAAAAGTCTCCCGACGGTAAAAACATTTCGTTTACCAATAAAAATTATGCGCTGATAGGATTGCACATCATCCATAAAACCCACAACTACCCGAATTTTATTTTTGCCACTTTTGAGCATGTGGGCGTGGAGAAACAGGATATGGCCTATTACGAACTGGGTGGACCCCTCGCAGGACAGCCTGTCAGGGATTATCCACGTCTGCACCCTATCCCGGCTATTGTAGATTCTTCTACCGCTTATGCACACCGATTATTGGCAGGGAAGAACAAGGCTTCTATCTGGCAGAACTATCGTCTGGTTGGAGTACAGACAAGACCGACCAATGACACGACTGCATTCAACTTTTTCATGGCCAACTATGTTATCGAGTCAGACCCTCCTCTTGCGCGCTTTCATGGCAGCAGCCTGAATGCACCCTTTAATATGGGGAACAATATTTTGTTCGAGAAGAAATTCTATTCTATGGGCGGTTGCCAGGGCTGTCACGGCGTCGCCCAGACCATATTGGGCGGTGACGGTTCATTTCTGATGGATGACGTCGGCAAACCGGTGGACACCCCTGATATCGGTATCCATGACAAGTTTCAGAGATACCTGAACGCGTTTCAGAAAATAAAGATCCGCGACCAGGAGCTGCTGAACCATCGACATTAGACAGTACCGGGTATGGAACCGGTGAGAAAGACCGGCGCCATCCTTTTTTTCGAAGCTTGTTCGAATGCATAGGCCAGCTTCAGTAGTTCGGGTTCTTTATAGGCTGACCCGACAAAGGAAAAACCTACGGGCAGCCCCATCACCGCACCCATGGGAACCGTGATATGGGGATAGCCGGCCATCGCTGCCGGGCCGGAAAATCCTGATCCGGTCCGGTAGTCACCGCTGATAAGGTCTATACAGCAGGCGACACCGCTGGTGCAGGCAGCCAGGGCATCCAGTTGGTTTTGTGCCAGGAGGTCGTCGATGATCTTGCGCGTGGTAAGCAGCTTTTTCAGGGCATCCTGGTATTCGGTGCTGTCAAGGCCGCCCCTTGTCTCACTTTTTTCCAACGTCTCCTGTTTGAAATAGGGCATTGCCTTTTTCTCGTTGGCGGTATTAAAGGCTATCACGTCTGCGAGTGTCTTTACTTTCGCGTTGGCGGTAGCAAGGTATTTATTGAGTCCGTCTTTGAACTCATATTGTAGGATCATGCCTTCGACGCTGTTGGGTTCTGTCAGGGACTTGAGCAGATCGACCTCAACTACTGTTGCGCCCTGTGCTTTTAACAGCGTGATGGCCTCCTGGAATAAGGCTACGACGCCTTCGTGACCGCTGAGAAAGGAGCGCTCGATGCCGATGCGTTTTCCTTTCAATCCGTTCAGGTCAAGATATTGGGTGTAATCCGTTTGGAGCTTGCCTTTGCTTTCCTGTGTGACGGGGTCTGCCGCGTCGACGCCGGTCATGGCGCCTAACAGGATGGCCGCATCTTTGACGGTCCTGGCCATCGGGCCGGCTGTATCCTGTGTTGCAGAGATCGGGATGATACCACTTCGGCTGAGCAGGCCCACCGTTGGTTTGATCCCCACGATCCCATTGATCGAAGAAGGGGATACGACCGAACCATTGGTCTCTGTGCCTACGGCAACGGCGCAAAGGTTTGCGGCCACTGCCGATCCTGAACCGGCGCTGGAACCGGAGGGGTTACGATCCAACCGGTAAGGATTTCTTGTCTGGCCGCCGCGGCTGCTCCAGCCACTGGTCGAGCGGGTAGAACGGAAGTTGGCAAATTCGCTGAGATTGGTTTTTCCCAGGATCACGGCGCCTGCCTTGCGCAGCTGCGCTACGATGAAGGCGTCCTGGGCGGCGATGTGTCCTTCCAGCGCCAGCGAACCCGCTGTCGTCATCATTTTATCACCCGTATTGATATTGTCTTTTACCAGGACAGGTATGCCATGCATCGGCCCCCGGACCTTCCCGGCCTTTCTTTCGGCATCCAGGCCTTCGGCTATTGCAAGCGCGTCAGGGTTGAGTTCGATGACGGCGTTGAGCGAGGGGCCTTTTTTATCAATGGCTTCTATACGCTTCAGGTAAAGCTTTGTAAGTGACTTCGAAGTCAGCTCGCCGCTGCTCATCTTTTGCTGCAGCTCGTCGATGGTGGACTCAATTAAGGGAAAGTCGCTGTCGGGACTTCCTGGTTGGGCAAAGGCTAAAGCGGAGAGGCTGAGGCCCGCAAGCGAGCCGTTTCGAAGGAATTTTCTTCTGTCCATTATTTTTTGGTGGTTTTGGGCTTAGTTCTTTCTTGTTGCAGTATCGCCTTGGGGAATTCGCTTGAATAGGTCGTGCCATGTTTTAGCGCTCCTTTCCCGTTCCCTTTTGTCCAGAACAGCGGAGCTATCTGAACATTCCCCCGTTGCCCGGGATATACAATGCTAAGTCGCACATCCGATCCCCGGCCGAATTTGTCTCCGCCGACCAGCCCGAGGGGTGTGCCCGCTTCCACGGTCTGACCGGGTTTTACAAAGGCTCCGTCTTTTTTAAAGACACCATATTGGCCAAAGGAGCAATCCGCATGGACAATTTCCACATAATTCCAACTGCCGGTGGTCGTTGCACCGGCATCGTTCTCTGTATTGCTGACATCCACGGCAGAGACGACACCGCGCCGTGCTGCATAGATCGTGTCGTCGATGTTCATTTTTAGCCGGATGGTATAGCTGCTGTCCTGACCGGTGGTGTGGACCGCATTGACACGAAAGGCCTGGGCTTCCTTGCCCGGACCTATCGGCAGGAGATAGATAAAATTGGGATTGACGACGGGCTCCATACAACCTTTCCGGTTACTGCTCTTATAGCTGACCTTTGTATCGCCGGTCTTATTCTCCGGGGACAAAACAAACAGCTGATTAAAACCCGGTTTCACCTCGGCTTCATAGGGTAGGGGATGATCGGACTTCAGATTTGTTGTCGTCGTAAACTCGACCCTTAGCACATAGGTACAATAAGCCTTATTGTTACCGAAAAAATGATAATTCCCCTGGTTGTCGGTGGTATAGCTTACGTCGACGATCCGCTGGGAAAACAGTAATGGAGAGGACAGGAGGAAAAAGTACAGAAAAAATAACGATCTCTTCATATATGGACTTTGAGGATGGAAAATACAATTATTGGCTGATTTTTTTGTAAATTCATTAGAACCCAACTAAACCTTGTTCTTATGAGTCAAACAATTCAGTCGATAGACTTTTCCCAATTAACCAACCGGAGTTTCACCCCCTCTCCATCCGCCTGGGAAGACCAGGTCTTTTATTTCCTGATGCCCGACCGTTTCTCGGATAATAATGAGGCTGGCTTTACTGCCACCGGTACTACTCCCTTGTACAGCAATGGTGATAATGGCAATGCCGTACAGACCAGCGCAGCGGCTCTGGCCTGGCGGACGGCGGGGTCTGGCTGGACGGGTGGGAATCTGAATGGTATCGCTTCGAAGCTTCCCTACCTGGGCGAAATGGGGATTACGGCATTATGGATAAGCCCGGTATTCAAGCAGGTCAGCTTCCAGGATACTTATCATGGTTATGGAATCCAGGATTTCCTGGAAGTGGATGCACATTTTGGGACCAGCGACGATCTGAAGCGGCTGGTCACTGCGGCTCATGCGGCGGGTATCGTTGTTATTCTCGATATCGTCGCCAATCACAGCGGCAATGTATTTAGCTATGTCGCGACAAATCCGACATATACTGGTCAGCAATTTCCGGTAAAAGGATTCAACGATGAAAAAGGTGAGGCAGACATTCCATTTGTGAAAGGAATAGCGGCAGGTCAGGACGATGCGATCTGGCCCCTTGAGTTCAGAGACCCGGCTGTCTTTACTCAAAAAGGGCAGATCGTCAACTGGGACAGCAGTCCGGAATTTTTAGATGGCGACTTTTTTGATCTGAAGGACATTCACCATGGCGAGGGATCTGTGGACTCCTTTGTTCCTTCCGTGGGTCTGCTCAACCTGATCGAGGTCTATAAATACTGGCTGGCCCTGCTGGACATCGACGGCTATCGGATCGACACGGTAAAACATATGGATGATGGCGCCGTCCGGCTCTTTGCATCCGCTATTCATGAATTTGCTGAGCTGATCGGGAAGGACCGATTTTTACTCATCGGCGAAATAACAGGCTCCCGGGATGACGCCTATCGTAAGCTCCAGATCACGGGTATCGATTCGGCGCTGGGCATCGCGGATGTGCAGGGTGCACTGGGAGATATGGTGAAAGGTAAAGTAATCCCTGAAACCTATTTTTCCCTCTTCCGCAACTCCATCAACATTGGGAAAAGGTCGCATACCTGGTTCCGGAATAAAGTGGTCGTCATGCTGGATGATCATGACAAGGTCATCCAGGGGAGTAATAAATCCCGTTTTTGTTCTTTTGACGAAGGAGATCAGCTGATCATTCCCGCTCTCGCCACCAATCTGATGACGCTGGGGATTCCCTGTATCTACTATGGCAGCGAGCAGAAGTTCGATGGCAACGGCTCTGGCAACGGGAGTGATGAATACATTCGGGAGGATATGTTCGGGGGGCCGTTCGGTGCCTTTCGAAGTGTGGGTCGTCATTTCTTTGATGTCAGCGGTGACGTATATAAGGCAGTGGCAGCCATCACGGCCATCCGCAGAAAGAATATTACCCTTCGCCGTGGCAGGCAGTATCTGCGCGATATCTCCGGTGACGGGACCAATTTCGGTCCGCCATCTTTTGTGGGTGGGGCGACAAGGATCAGCTCTGTCATCGCCTGGTCAAGGTTGCTGGATGATGAGGAATTTGTCCTGGCCATCAATACCGATATCAATAATGACCTGGAGGTTTGGATAACTGTAGACAATACGCTTCATGAGGCCGGTGATAAATTTACCTGTCTTTATCCGGCCCTGTTGCCGGAAGCTGTCGTTGAAAACCGCAATGGGAAGGCGATACTTATCAAGGTTGCCAGGGCCGGCTTTGTTGTTTACAGAGCCGTTTAGAACCGGTCAACACTTGTCCGAATACGGACAGTCCTTTGAGTGGGCTGCTTGTAATGTATTGTTGATCATTTAGTTGTGGAGTGGCATGTTCATTGTTCCTTTTCCCAAAATGACTGCTCATGTTTAAGAATTACCTGGTGACTGCCTGGCGTAACCTGAAAAAGAATAAAGTCTTTTCTTTTATCAATATCAGCGGCCTGGCGATCGGTATGGCTGTTTGTCTGCTGATCCTGGAGTATGTCAACTTCGAGCTCAGCTATGATCAGTTCAATAAGAATGTAGCCGATATTTACCGGGTCGCCAATGACCGTTATCAGAACGGGAAGCTTGTCCAGCATGGAACGATCACTTATTCTGCCATTGGCAAAGCCATGCAGGACGATTATCCGGAGGTAATTAACCATGCCCGGGTAGAGCCCTTTGGGAAGGTCATCGTGGGTTACGGAGACAAAAAGATAGGGGATATAAATGCCCAGGCCGTCGACAACAGTTTCCTGACTATGTTCTCCTACCCGTTTGTTGTCGGGGATCAGACCACTGCGCTGAAGGAACCTTATTCACTGGTATTAACAAAGGTCATCGCGGAACGCATCTTTGGCGATCAAAAGGGAGATTATTCCAAACTGGTCGGAAAGCAGCTGGTTATCGACCGCGACTCCATGCCATACAAGGTGACGGCTATCATGGCCGATCAGCCGGCGAATTCGCACCTTGCATTCGACATGTTCGTTTCCTATAATTCGATGTTCAGCGGTAAGAATTCATATAAACAGGCCGACTATGACTGGACGGATTCGGATTTCTGGCATTATATTCAATTAAAACATGGGACGGACTATAAGGCGCTGGAAGCGAAGTTCGATGCTTTCAGCCAGCGGCATTTCCAGGGGAATAAGGTATCGGGCAGCGTTGAAAAATTTCATCTGCAGCCTTTGGCAAGGGCTCATCTTTATTCCGACTACGAATATGAGATCGGTGTAACCGGCAGCGCCACCGTGGTTTGGGGTCTTTTTATCATCGCCGTATTTATTATCTCCATCGCCTGGGTCAATTATATCAATCTCTCTACTGCCCGGTCTGTCGAACGTGCAAAAGAGGTGGGAGTTCGAAAGGTAACAGGTGCGACGCGCGGAGAGCTCATTCGCCAGTTCCTGGTGGAATCCCTGATCATAAATCTCATAGCTTTTGGACTGGCTATCGGGCTGGTATTTATCTGCCAGAATGCTTTTGACAAGCTTATCCAATCTCCGCTGTCTTTTCATAGTCTCTTTCAAAGAAGTCTCAATGGTTATTCGATTACGATAGGACTGGGAGCCGTGCTGTTGCTGGGGATCTTTATATCTGCCTTTTATCCTGCTTTTATCCTTTCTTCCTTCCGGCCCATTTTAGTGCTGAAAGGAAAATTCCGCGCTTCAAAGAAAGGTGTCTTCTTGCGCAAGGGACTGGTCGTCGGGCAGTTTGCCATCACGATCCTGCTGATCATCGGGTCTGTGGTTGTCTACCGGCAGGTACGATACATGAGCAGCCAGGAACTGGGGATGAATATCGATCATATCCTCATCGTGAAACCGCCTACCCTGACCGGATTTGATTCCAGCTTTATCCAGCGGGAAAACGACTTTAAGCATGAAGTGAAACAAATAACGGGTATAACTGGTGCTGCGACTTCGAACCGGATCGCGGGCAATGAGATGGGGCGGGCTTTCAACGTTCACCGGGTGGATGACAATAGCGGCGATCATTATACGCTCCGGAATATGGGCGTGGACTTCGACTTTATCGACGTGTATGGGATCAAACTCATCGCCGGCAGAAAGTTCGAATCCCGCGACTACAACGCCGATTATAATAAACTGCACAATATTGTCATCAGCAAGGCTGCCACCCGGCTGCTTGGTTTTGCTTCGGTGGAGGACGCTGTCGGGAAGAAAATAGTGATGTTTGATAAGCAATGGGATGTCATCGGTGTCATCAACGATTATCATCAAAAGTCACTGCGTTATGCTATAGAGCCGATAATTTTACAACCCTTTTACGGGACTAATAATGCGTTCTCCGTGAAAGTAAACACCGACAATATAGCGGCTACGATGGCGGCGGTGAAAAGCAAATATGAAGCCTTTTTCCCTGGTAATCCCTTTGACTATAATTTCCTGGATGAGATCTATAACAGGCAGTATAAGAATGATCAGTTATTCGGTAAGGCGTTTGCCCTGTTTGCCGGTTTTGCGATCTTCATCGCCTGTCTGGGGCTGTTAGGGCTTTCCTTGTTCGGCACTACCCAGCGGATCAAGGAGATCGGCGTTCGAAAGGTGCTTGGCGCCTCTATTTCAAACATCGTATTGCTGCTGTCAAAAGACTTTGTCGCACTGATCCTCGTAGCTTTTGTCATTGCAGCCCCGGTTGCCTGGTGGATCATGCATCAATGGTTGCAGGATTTTGCCTATAGGATAGCGCTTAGTCCCTGGATCTTTGTCGCGGCCGGATTGCTGGCTATTATTATCGCGCTCGCGACGATCAGCTTCCAGGCTATAAAGGCTGCTCTGGCGAATCCGGTGAAAAGTCTCAGATCGGAATAAGATTATCCATCAAAATCAGCGGATAACCTATTATCTCTTATCCTGCTTGCGCTTATTTTTACGCCCAAAGCGCAGCCATGTATAAGATTGTATTTGTTTTAGCATTACTATCGGGAAGTATCGTTGGGAAAGCCGGCGATAGTATTAGTATTCAATACGGTAAGCATGGCGAGCTGTGTTATAATATAAAGACAGGCACCTTCAATGTGTACAATGCCCATCGGCTTGTCTTCTCGGACATCTCGGCCGTGGTCAGGGCCAATGGGACTACCCTTTCTTCGATGGATTATGCGATCCGGTCCTATCATACAGTGGCAATCGAAGATCATACCGGCAAGGGGGTGAAACACATTTTTATTTTGCAAAGCAAAGGGCGGCCAAAAATGACGCAGGTATTTTATACTTATCCTGGCCGGGAATATTTCCTGACAGCGGTGAGTGTATCGGGTGGCCGGCTGGAAAGCAATTATATGTCTCCGTTTGACGGGGCTTTTTCTTCACTGACCGGTGATACGCGCACCTTATTTATTCCTTTTGATAACGACACCTTTATCAGCTATGATGCCAAACCTCTCAATACAGGGTTAACTAATGTCAGCGCGGAAGCAGGCGTTGTTTATGATAATGAGACGCGGAAGGGTTGGGTAGTGGGCTCTGTCGAGCATACGGTATGGAAGACGGGAGTGAGAACTGGTGGGGATAACAAGGTCAAGGCCTGGGGCGGATATACAGATGCCGCTGTCAACAGGGACAATATCCCTCATGGTTCGATTCGGGGGCGTGAGCTGCGCTCACCATTGATCTTCGTAGGTTGTTTCGATGACTGGCGTGACGGGCTGGAGACTTATGGGCGGGCGAACCGGATACAGGAGCCTCCCTATATCTTCAACTGGACAAAACCTACTCCCGTGGGCTGGAATAGCTGGGGTGTATTACAGGACCATATAACTTTTGATAAAGTGACAAAGGTGACTGACTTCTTTGCTGACAGTCTGCCGGGGTTCAGGGTAGGGAAGACGGCCTTTATTGACCTGGATGCGTTCTGGGATTTTATGCCGGGCTCTGACATCAACGGTAACTATAGTACATTGAAGGCTTTTGTGGATCATTGTCAGGCGCGCGGGCTGCAACCCGGTGTATACTGGGCTCCGTTTGCGGATTTTGGATACAAAGGTGGCGGTAATAACAAGGCCGAAGGATCGGATTTTACTGTTAAAGAGTTATGGACAAAAGTCGGTGACGGGTACCACGATATCGATGGCGGCAGATCGCTGGACCCTACCCATCCCGGTACGAGAGCGCGTATTGCTTATGTCTGCGGGAAACTAAAAGCGATTGGCTTTAAAATGATCAAGATCGATTTTCTGGGTCATGGGGCGGCGGAGTCGACGGGCTTTTATGATTCTTCTGTTCGCACGGGTATGGAGGCCTACCGGAAGGGGATGGAATACCTGGTCGATCAGCTGGGAGGGCAGATGCTGGTATATGCGGCTATCTCCCCCAGTCTGGCTACCGGCAGATATGTGCATAGCCGCCGCATTGCCTGTGATGCGTTCAAATCCATTAATGATACCCGTTATACCCTGAATGCTGTTACTTATGGCTGGTGGCTGACGAATGTCTACAATTTTGTAGATGCCGATCACGTTGTCCTGGCCAGTCAGTCCGAAGGAGAGAACCGGGCGAGAATGCTTTCTTCGGTCATCACGGGCACCTTTTTCACGGGGGATGATTTTTCGACGCATGGCCCCTGGTCACAGCACGCCATAGACTGGTATCAGAATCCTGAGCTATTGCGGATCGTAGCGAATGGAAAGGCTTTTGAACCGGTGGAAGGGAATACGGGGAATGGGCCGTCCTCGCTGTTTGTCCGAAAGATCGATGGGGCGCTGTACCTGGCCGTGTTCAATTATGGGCAGGCTCCCGCTACTTTTACCATTGATGCGGCACGGATCGGATTGGCGACGGGACGATCCTATACCGGAGTGGAATTGTTACAGGGTGGGCGGCAGGGGTCAACAGGCAGTGTGGCCATTGCGCCGGCAGCCAGCACGACTATCACGCTTCCTGCTGCTGATGCCGCTTTATATAAAATAACTCTTTAGATAGCTCATTCCTCCTTTAGCGACCGCACCGGATTGGCGCGCGCGGCGCGGAAGGTCAGCCAGGCTGTTGCTAACAGCGTAAAGGCTGCCAGCGCCGGTACCGGCACAAGCAAAAGCCCCCAGCTCATGGGAGCCCGGAAGGCATAACCAAACAACCATTGCCGGATCAGCCATGCCGCCAGAGGCAGTGCTGGTAAGGTGGCCAGCAGGATCAGGCGGATAAAATCCCAGGTCAGCAGGCTCATGATCTGGCCGACAGATGCACCGAGGACTTTGCGGACGCCGATCTCTCTGTTGCGGCGGGCAGCGGCATAAACGGTCAGGCCAAAGAGACCCAGGACGGCTATGCCGATAGCAAGACCGGAAAACAAGGCTACCACTTTTGCAAATTGGCGGTCGTCGCGGTATTGCCGGTCATAGAATTCATCGAGGAAAAAATAATCAAATGGAGATTCAGGGAAAAAACCATTCCATGTCTGCTGAAGCTTTGCTATCGTTGATGTGAGATCCTTTGTATCCAGTTTTACCGAGAAATATTGTGTAGGGATCCAGGCGTATGCGGGGTCCATGAAAAGGATCAGGGGGGTATAGGTCTTCTGGAGCGATTGCTGATGATAGTCTTTTATCACACCGATGACATGGTCGGTTCTGTTTGGATTGACTTCCAGCCAGACCTGCTGACCGATGACTGCTTCGGGAGAAGCAAAACCCAGCTGTCTTACGGCTGACTCATTCAGCACCAGTCCGAGGGAATCGGTCGGATGAGAACGGTCAAAGGCTCTGCCGGCGATGATCTCCGGATGATAGAATGGGATAAAATCAAAGTCGACCTTCAGCATTTCATAGGTACGCTCCTCCGACTTGTCGGCGCCCAGACGGCGATTGGCCAGGAACTCACCGACCTCTTTCCCGGGGATGGCTCCGGAACCGGTGACGCCTACAATACCCGGCAGAGTATGAAGCGCGTTCTTCATGGCGATGGCCCTGGTGTCGTAATCGGGAGTCGCAACCGGTGCCCGGAGGACAAGGGTCTGTTGTACTTCCACACCCGGTCTTTGGGTATCCATATAACGGATCTGCCGGTATACGGCAAGGGTACCCGCAATAAGGATCAGCGAAATGGCAAACTGGAAGAAGACAAGTCCTTTGCGCAGCAATATTCCATTCTTTGAGAAGGAATACCTTCCCTTCAGCACGATGATGGGCTGAAACCGGGTAAGGATCAGTGCCGGGTAGATGCTGGAGGAAAAGCAAAAGATGAGGAAGACCCCGATTATTTTCCAGACGGGAAGCGGCCAGTTGGCAAAACCTGCCAGCGGCAGAGCCAGACCCAGGGCCAGTAAATTGAGCAGGAGAGATTCCAGCAGGAATTGGGTGATCAGCTGATAAGGACGGGCGCCGCTGACCTTGCGGACTCCTACTTCTTTGGCTCTTTCCAGTGCCTTTGACGTGGAGAGATTGATATAATTCACACAGGCGATGAGCAAAATGACATAGGACAGGATGTCGAGGAAATGTACCGAACGTCGATTGCCTTTCACCTCTACTTCATATTGTTTGGCTGTATTAAGGTGGATATCCCGGAAAGGCACGAGGTGAATTGCCCAGCGCAGCTCCTTTAGTGCCGGCCCGTTCTTATATCCTTCTGCCAGTGCCGGGAAGCCAGCTTCTATGATTGCTGGTCTGGCTCCGGGCATGAGCTTTACGAAGGTGTAGCTCTCGTGGAGATACCAGGTCTTCTGTTGCCAAAGGGGTGAGGTTGGCCAGGAGAGCAGCATGGAGAACTGCATAGTGGAATTGGGTGGAGGATCGGCGAAGACACCGGTGACCCGGCAGGAATAGTGGGAAGAGATCGTTGTCACTTCCAGCAGCTTTCCGATGGGATCGGTATCCCCGAAATATTTATGGGCGGCGCCGGCGGACAGAACGATGGAGTTGATCTCTTTTAGTGCGGTGTTTTTGTCACCTTTCAGCCATTGATACCGGAAAAAGGAAAAGAAATTGCTATCGGCAAAACAGACATGGGCTTCGCGGTGCTGGATATTCCCATACCGCACGACCCGTTCGGAATTGCTCCAGTTGATCCGGGTGAAATCGGCAATTTCCGGAAACCGGTCTTTTATGGCCGGGGCATAACCGTTAGTGCTGGTAGCCCAGTCATCGGTCACCTGGCTTCCCCGGTAGAAAGAGCTTTCTACGCGATAAACCTGCTCGCTATCGGATACCAGCATCCGGTCAAAGGTCGACTCATATTTTACATATGCGCTGATGCCGATGAAAGAAGCCAGTCCCAGGGCAAGTCCGAGGATATTGATGATCGAATAGGTCCTGGCGCGCAGGAGGTTGCGGATGGCGGTGCGAAGATAGTTCTGGAACATATGATCAAACAATTGTATTCAGGAAGTCATTCAGCGACTGCTGCCTCGGCAGCTGGAATTTTTTCCGCAGCCGGTAGCGGCTGATATCCACACCCCGGACGGAAATATTCATCAGCTGTGCGATCTCCTTTGTCGAAAGGTTTAGCTGGAGATAGGCACAGACCTTCAGGTCGGAATTGGTAAGACCCGGGAATTTCGCTTTCAGCTTTTTGAGGAAATCGTTGTTGATCTCATTAAAATGTGAGGCAAACTGATCCCAGTTGGATTTACTTTTCTCGACCTCACTTACCAGCTGCAGGGCAGTCTTTACGTCGTGATTATGCCCCGTCTTTTTATACAGTGACTGTAACTCCTCCTTTACCCTGGCCAGGGCATCTTCTCTTTCCACCAGGTGCATGCTGACACCCGCCAACTCCTGTTTTTTGAGCAGCACTTCGTTGGCCAGCTTCTCATTCTGTAATTTAATAATTTCTTTCTCGCTTTTCTCTATTTCCAGGTTGTGCAGGGCTATAATTTGTTTTTGTTTCTCTTCGTACTTTATCCGTTGCAGGTCAAGGCTGCGCTGTTGCCAGCGGTTGATCAGATGGAGGATGAGCAAAAACAGCAATGCGTAAAGTAAGTAAGCCCATACCGTTTTGTAAAAAGGCGGGTTGATGACAAAGGAATAAATAGCGGCCCTGGACTCTGCCGCGAGGTTGTCATGCGCTTTTACCAGGAAGCTATATTTTCCTTCGGGGAGATTGGTATAGTCTTTTTCGGTCTTTGGGGACCAGGAGCTCCAGTTCTTATCATAGCCCTCCAGCTTGTAGCTATATTCTATGTTGCTTTGGAGACTATACGCGGGGGAACTAAACTCGAAGTGAAAGGAATTGTAGCTATTTGAAAATGTCGATTCCCCCGCTGCCGTATAACCGCCAAAGATGGAGCTATCCGAATTCAGCTTCACATTGCCGATACGAACGCTCAAAGACCTTGGAGTGCTGATATACTTTTTATAATTCAAATGGATCACTCCCTTCTCGCTGGCGATGAAGATATTTTCCGCGTCATAGGGATAGACGTTCTCAAAACCGGAAAGGATCTGGCCTTTTAACTCGGGAAACCAGGTGATGGAGAACTTCCTGTCGTTCTGTGCATCGGTATACTGAACCACGCCCATGGATTTACCGCTGCAAAACCAGATATTACCGGTCTCGTCCTCATTCAGGTACCGCAATTCCATATTGCCAAACACAGGTTCCAGGAAGCTGGACCGGACAAACCTGCCCGAAGACGCATCGAACTCATAGGCTCCTTTTTCAGTGGCAAAGACGATCCTGTTCCGGATACGAAAGACCTGGTTATTCAGGGAGGAGGGGAGTCCGTCTTTTTCCGTATAGAGTTTTGCATTGTACCGGGTCTGGTCGGGCGATACTTCCAGCTTATAGATACCCCGATAGGGATGGGAGGCCCATAAGGTATTGTTGTTGTCGATAGCCAGGTAGCGAAATGATTCATAAAGCCCTTCCAGCTTTCCCTGGTTGACGAATCTGTCATGCTCGTATGCCAGCAGCTTCAGACCTGTATAGGTGCCCGTCAGGACATAGCGGGAAGGGATGACCGGGCTTGTGGGTACAAAGAGCCAGGAGGCTTCAGGGGCCAATGATATCGCCTCATTGTTGAGGATAGAAAAGGTGCCGGCATTGTGTCCCATCAGCAACTGCTGATTTACTTCATCGATACGCCAGACCTGCCCGTTGCTATTCTTTATCAGGCTAAATTCTCCTTTTGTGAAACTGAGGTCTCTGTTCTCATGGGAGAGTGGCGTGACATAGGCTCCGTCGGAAGTTCCGATATAGAGGCGATCGTTGAAGATCCGGGAAGAAAAACCCGAGAGATCATCGGAGCTGCCCGGCTGAATATATTTTATCGCTGAATTGTAGGTGATCAGGCTGATCCCGTTGTTGAGACCGGCCCAGAGATTGTTTTCGCGGTCAAGGAAGAGGCAGAGGACGCTGTTGTTCTGCAGTCCTTCCGTCCGGGAGATCCGTTGGATGATATGACCTTTGAAATCCATGATCAGGCAGCCTTCGGAAGTGGTGCCGGCCACAAATTCGTTCTTGTTGAGTTTGGCCGACTTATAGATATCGGTATTGACCGGCCCGATATCCGCTTGTGGTAAAATAGAAGAAATGGAATCATCCTTTATGAGGTAGAAGCGCTTTTTTATCGTGGAGACCAGCATACTGTCATTTCCCATAGGTGAAACGCCCGAGATCAGCTCGTTCTCCACGAGCCTGTTGTTCTTCAGCGGAAACCATTCGTTATTCTTATAGGTCAGGAGACCATTCTTTCGGTCCTGTGCGATGAGCTCTCTGCCCGCCCGGATCAGGAACTGCCATTCCGATCGGGGAAGGAATACCCGGATCACATTATTTTTTAATTCGAAGATGCGGTCGGTGGCCTGAAAGAAGACAGACCCATTGAGCAGCTCGATATGCCAGATATCGGCAAAATGACTATTGGCTGCTGGTAATAAATTGATGAGTGATTCATAATGAAGGAAGCCATTTCCGTCGGGACTAAAAACACCGATCTCCCCCTGCCCCCCGACATAGATCCGGCCATCGGTATCGATGGCGACCGAACGCATGATGGTCCGGTTGGGTAGGGGATAGATCTTCCAATAGGTGCCGTCATAACAGATCAGCCCCTCATTATTGGCAAAATACATCAGGCCATTGCGGTCCTGTTTGATATCCCAGGTCTGGGAGCCGCCGTGAAAATCCGTTTTTCCATAGTTGATGATCAATGGAAGACCGATGGTATTCTGTCCTTTACTACTACTGCAAAGGGTAAAAAAAATGATCCAAAGGAGCAAGGGTTTCATGATATTAAGATAATACTTCTCTGTGAAGTAGTATTGTAGTATTTGATTATTGTTGAAAATCAACAATATATGATTTTATGTAGTATTCAGGAGGTACCGCTTTTGTTTGAATAACCTGGAAGCTGCTATAGTTTTACCCGACGATTTTAGCAGTTCATTAAACTAAAAACTAAAAGCTTGCATATGAAAAAAATCTTTAAAAGGATTTTTGCACCTGCCTTGATATTATTACTGCCCCTAATATCTTTGGCCCAGAACCGGACTCTTTCCGGTGTCGTGATGAATGAAAAAGGGGACCCCATCTCCAATGCCTCTGTTCTTTTAAAGGGTACCACAAGGGGAACCACCACCAATGAAAAAGGAGAATTTAGTCTGACTGTTCCGACGGCAACGGGCAATTCTTCGGGGACCCTGGTCATTTCTTCCTTAAATTATCTTTCCAAAGATGTTCCGGTCACGGAAGGAGCCTTCCGGATCGTACTGGCTTCTTCGGCCGCCAACCTGGAGGATGTGGTCGTCATCGGATATGGAACTCAACGAGTCACCAAGGTATCGGGTGCTGTTGGCGTGATCAAAAGTGCGGATATCCAGAAGGTCAACGCTGTTCGGGTCGAGGATGCCATCCAGGGACGGGCTGCCGGTGTAACGGTTGTGCAAAGCGGCTCTCCCGGAGCCAAGCCAACGGTCCTGATCCGCGGCATTCCCTCCTATGGGGGTACCGATCCGCTTGTCGTTGTCGACGGGGTGATACAAAGTCTGAACGACTTCAATTCCATCAATCCGGCCGATGTCGAAAGTATTACCGTATTAAAGGATGCTGCTACCACCGCTATTTATGGTGTAAAGGGCGGCAACGGGGTCCTGGTCATTACGACAAAGTCGGGAAGACGAAATCAAAAGACGCAGATCAGCGTATCCAGCAATTATGGATGGCAGGAAGCAGCGAGGCAGATCGGCGTTCTTAATGCTTCAGAATATGGCGCCATCGTCAATGAAGGAAGTACGACGTCGGGTGGTGGGGTGATCTTCCCGAATCTCAGCACGCTTGGTGTCGGCACCAACTGGCAGGATCAGATCTTTAAAAAGGCGCCGATACAGTCGCATTCCGTCACGGCCACCGGCGGCAGCGATAAGATGACCTATTTCCTGTCGGCCGGGTATACCGATCAGGCCGGCATTGTCGGCGGCATGGATAAATCCGATTTCCGCCGGGGCAATTTCACCGCCAACCTGGATTTCCAGCTTGCGCCAAAGCTGAAGTTCCTGGTCAATGCCACCGGGGTGGTGTTGAATTCAAAAGGAGTAAAGGAAAACGCTTTCAACAGTATTCTTGGGGAAGCGCTGAACTATGACCCGACCGTTCCGATCCTGAATACCGTACCGGGTACGGTGGGTAAGTATGGATTTAGCAACCTGCTGCTGGCGGAAGTACACAATCCGCTCACCGAAATGCAGAATACCTATAATAAAAATACCGGTAACAAGCTATACGGCAAGTTTGAGTTTCAGTATGACGTCATAAAGGGATTAAAGCTTTCCACCCGTTTTGGCTACACCAAATACGATGACAACGGCAAGACCTTTACTCCCCTGATCTTTTATGGCATCAACAATGTCGACAACTCGATGAACGCAGATGGTTCAACGATAACGGGCAAACACAATTCCGTATCCTCCGTTCGGAACAGCAACTTCAACTATACCTGGGAAAGCTTTGGCAATTATAATTTTACCATTGCAGGAGACCATCACTTTGAAACAGTTGCGGGTATGAGTGTTGCGAAAAGCTCGGGCAACCAGATCGGAGCCAGCAAACAGGATGTTCCTTTCAACTCCTGGACCTTTGCCGATGTTTCCTCCGCTACGGGTGTGAATACCGCGGATAATCCCAGCGCCAATTCGGGGTATTATTATGAATATATCGGAGGCAAGAATGTCTCTTTCTTTGGCAGGCTCAACTATGATTACCAGGACAAATACCTGGTCTCGGGCAGTATCAGAAGGGATGGCTCCTATTCCTTTGGCCCCGACAAGCAATGGGGTACATTCTATTCAGCTGCTGCAGGCTGGGTTGTCTCCAAAGAAGATTTTTTTCACTCAGAGCTCATTAATTTCCTGAAGATCAGGGGTAGCTATGGTACGACCGGGAATGATGCCAATACCGCACCCCAAACCACGAGCATCATCACCGGCGGACCTTATAACAGCATCGGCAACAGCAATGGTTATAGTTTCGGCGGTGTATTGGTTCCTGGTTCTTCCATCGGCTCGCAACTGAACCCTCTGCTTGGCTGGGAAACGCAAAAACAGTTCAATGCCGGTTTTGACCTCACCATCCTGCGTAACAAACTCTCTTTGACGGCCGATTATTTTAAGAAGGACGTCAGCAACCTCTTGTTTACTCCTTCCCAGTCCCTCTATCTTGGTACTGTAGGAGCTCCGACAGCAAATATCGGGACCATTACCAGCAAGGGCGTCGATGCAACGCTGACCTATAACGATCATATCGGAAAAGACTTTCAGCTAAGCACCTCGCTCACCTTTACGACGGCTAAAAACCTCGTTACTTCCACTAATCAGAACAATACAGCCCGGATCGTCGGAGGTTCTTATTTCAACGGACAATCTCAGACGGTTACTGTCTTTGAAGCGGGACAGACCCCGGGTTATTTCTATGGGTACAAGACCGATGGTCTTTTCCAGACTACGGCCGACATCGCCAAGTCTGCCACCCAGGCGAATGCGCAGCCCGGAGACATCCGTTATGTGGATGTCAATAAAGATGGTGTCATCGACAGCAAGGACGAGACAAAGATCGGGAATCCCTTTCCTACCTTCACCCTGGGCTGGAGTCTCAACCTCTCGTATAAGAACTTCGACTTTACGACCTTCCTTTATGCTTCGGAGGGCAATGATATTTATCGTGCTTACGAAAGGAATGCCAACTACACCAATAAGTTCAGGAATATCCTGGCGAGGTGGACTGGTCCTAATACGACCAACGATGCGAAGAACCCTCGTTATTCCTTTACGGATGCCAACAACAATGCGCGTGTATCGCAACGTTACGTCGAAGATGGAAGCTTCCTGAAAGTAAAGAACCTGCAATTGGGATATACGCTTCCTGCGGCTGTCACTCGTGGAGCGATCAACCGGGTCCGTTTTTATGTACAGGTCAAGAATGCCTATACGTTCACAAAATACCAGGGCTTTGACCCGGAGATCTCCGGAGCTATTCTTGGGACGGGTGTTGACCTTGCGAACTATCCGCAATCAAGGATCTATTCTGCCGGTATCGACGTAAAATTCTAATCAAATTTAAACGCAAATTGCAATGAATAAATATATGAAAATGGCAAGTGTGGTAGTGGTCATCGCCGGGCTTGCCTCCTGCAAAAAATTTGTCACTTACGATCCGCATGATCAATATAAGGTGACTGCGCTGGATTATCTGAAAACGGAGTCCGACTATCGCACGATGGAAGTCAGCGTCTATACCCCCCTTCAGTGGCTGAACCAGGTAGTGCCTATCGGGGATATCGCTTCCGACAATGCCGTAGCCGGAGGGGAAAGCGCCTCAGATGTACTCGACCTGCAGCAGATAGATGACTTCACTTTAACCCAGGTCAACGGCACGCTGTCCCAGATCTGGCAGTATGCATATGAAGGTGTCAACAGGGCCAACTACCTCGTACAGTACAAAGCAAAGAACCCGGCAGGTCAGTCCGTGGATTTTGCGGGTAAGGATGCTCTTTATGGTGAAATTTACTTCCTGCGTGCTTATTATTATTTCACGCTCGCAAAAATGTTCGGAGATGTTCCCTTGTTTGTCGACAAGCGGCTGGACCTTTCCAGCTCGGGAACACTGAAGAGATCGGCAAGAGCGGCCGTCTATCTGCAGGCTGAAGCCGATCTGAACAGCGCTATCTCTGCGCTGCCAGCTGTCCAGGTTCAAAAAGGAAGGGTCACAAAATATGCTGCCCAGGCCTTACTTGGTAAAGTCTACCTCTACCAGAATAAATTTGACTCTGCTGCGACGGTATTACAAACTGTGATCAATGCCAACGCCTTTACGCTGGTGACGGATTTCTCTTCTATCTTCCTGTCCACCGGAGAAAATGGTACAGAGTCCGTATTTGAGATCCAGTACTCGAATGCTTCTCCTTACTATGAATGGTCCAATCAGTTGCAGGGCCAGGGCAACTATGCCGTGCAGCAATGTGGCATTCGTGGTCTGGCGGGCAGCGATGCCATGCCATATGCACCGGGCTGGAGCACGAACCTGCCGACACAAAACCTGGCAGCAGCTTATGCCGCGGGCGATCAAAGAAAGGCAGTGACGGTATTGGATATAGAAGCGTATAAGGTGGCTAACCCTTCTTTTAATATCACCTATCAGATAGCCCCTTATAAGAACACGGGTTTGTACGATCAGAAATACCTGCCCCGGAAAGGACAGACTTCGGGACAACCGGAGCTGAACTATCTCAATAACTATCGCACTATCCGGTATTCCGACGTCTTGCTGATGGCGGCGGAAGCGCTGAATAAAAAGACCAACCCCGATGACGTCACGGCGCAGGGATATCTCAACCAGGTACGTCGTCGTGCCTTTGGCGATCAGTTGCACGATGTCACTTCGACTGGCGGGACTTTGTATACGGCTATTCTGAACGAGCGCAGACTGGAGCTTGCCATGGAAGGCGAACGGTTTTTCGATCTTGTCCGGACGGGTCAGGCCGCCACGGTACTGGGGCCCAACTTCAAAGCGGGCAAGCATGAATTGTTTCCCATTCCCGACCAGGAGATAAAAGTTTCCGGTCTGACGCAAAACCCCGGCTACTAATCCAAAAATAAATCAACATGTCAGCTATAAAATATATCTGTTCTTTTCTACTGTTGGCGGGGCTTGCCGCCGGCTGCAAAAAAGACTACAACGACACTTCCTTTGTGTCGACAGTCGGTTCGGCCGCAAAGGCCAGCGCTATGTTTACGATCACCCAGGACAATACGGGGCTGGTGACGATTGCCCCGGGCGGAGAGGGCATCGTATCTTATGACATCGCTTTTGGGGATACCACAAAGACGCCGGTGACGCTGATGGCGGGTAAAGCAGCCCAACATAAATATGCGGAAGGCACCTACCAGGTCAAGATCACGGGTCATGACCTGAAAGGCGGAACTGCGGGCGCCACACAGACCCTGGTGGTCTCTTATATCACCCCTACGAATCTGGTGGCAAAGGTCAGCATCAGCAACCTGACGGTGAATGTATCTGCAAGCGCCAACTATGCGACCTTTTATAAGATCTATTATGGAGACTCCACTACTTATTCTCCGGAGCCCTTTACACAGACGATGGCCAATCAAACGGTGACGCATACCTATCTCAACGCCGGCACTTATATTATCAGGGTAATTGCGTTGAGTGGCGGGTCCGAGACAACCACCTGGCTGGATACGATCCATGTCTCCAAACAGATCAGCCTCCCGGTTACTTTCGAAGACCCGAATACGGACTACACTATGTCTGACTTCGGCGGGAATGTATCTGTGCTGACCCTCGACCCGACCGGAGGGACCAATCATGTGATCAAAACGATAAAACCTGCCGGGGCGCAGACCTGGGCGGGTACTACCATCGGCGGCGCTGCCGGATTCCCCGTGCCGGTTCCGTTGAAACCCAATTCCGCACTGATGAGCGTAATGGTCTATTCTCCGGCGGCAGGTCTCGACATCAAGCTGAAAGTGGAAGATCATAATGACGGCACGCATTCTGTAGAGACGGATGTGCTTACTACAAAAGCAAATCAATGGGAGACGCTGACCTTCGATCTCACGCAGACTTCGGCAGGAACTCCGGCCTTTAATTCCAGCTACAGTTATGACAAGGCTTCGCTCTTCTTTGACTTCAATAATGCGGGCACCGGCAAGGTCTTCTATTTCGATAATCTACAGGTCGCGACGGTAGCGCAGATAGATCTGCCTGTGACCTTTGAAAGTAAAACGGTCGATTATACGGTATCCGATTTTGGCGGAAATGTATCTACCTATATGGTCGACCCTACCGATGCCACCAACCATGTCATGAAGACGGTGAAACCCTCAGGCTCTCAGACCTGGGCGGGTACTACCATCGGTGGGGCCGGCGGTTTTGCCACCGTCATCCCCCAGACGGGGCCTCCAAAAATGACCGTCCGGGTCTATTCTCCTGCTGTGGGTCTCGATATCAAGTTAAAGCTGGAAGAACATGGTGATGGCACGCACTCCGTCGAGACGGATGTACTGACCACCAAAGCGGGGCAATGGGAGACTTTGACCTTTGACTTTAGTACGAATGCCGCGGGAACACCTGCGTGGAATGCCGCTTACAAATATGACAAAGCTTCCCTGTTCTTCGACTTTAATATAGCCGGGTCCGGTAAGCTGTTCTATTGGGATGATGTAATTCTTTTATAATTCGCTCTAAACTAAACAGACATGAAACGAAATATTGGATATATAACTGTGTTTGTGCTGCTGGCGGGTGTGACGATAGTTGCCTGTCAAAAGACAGACTATAGCTTTGGAAAGATAAAGACGCCAACCAACTTAACTGTTACGGCGACGGTGCAGGGAGTGGATGCGACTCACCCGGCGGGTGATGGCTCAGGAAAGGTGACCGTAAGCGCTACGGCGACGGATGCCCTGACCTATAAGATCCTTTTTGGCACTGGGGATTCGATCCTGACTACGACCGGGATGGTGACCTATGGCTATACGAAGCTGGATACGAATACCTATACGATCTCGGTCAACGCTGTCGGAACCGGGGGCGCAATCTCCACGACGACCAAACAGGTAAGGGTATGGTATACCTTTGTCATTCCTGCCGATATCATGACGGCTCTTACGAATAATGCTTCACAGGTCTGGGTATCTGCCAGCGGGACGGCAGGGCATTTTGGAGTAGGCCCCAACAATACTTTTACGGCCGACTATTATAAGGCTCAGCCAAATGAGAAACCCTCGTGTGCATATGACGATGAGATAACCTTTACAAAAACCGGTCCCAACAGCATATCGGTGTCGGTGGACAACAAGGGCGAATCTTTTCTCATTTCTGCTGCCACTGCCTTTTATGGGCAGAGCGGTCCTGACAACTGTTATTCCATCTCCACAGGCGGGACAAAAGACCTGGGTTTTGCCCAGGCCAATACGGGATCCAATTCTTCCAACTCTACCGGTATTCAATTCACCGTTCCCGGCAACGGTATCATTGACTTTGGCACCGGAGCGAATACTTACGAGATCCTATCCTTGTCCGGGGGTGTCATGACCCTTCGCAATATCGGTGCTGATGGAAATGCCTGGTATCAAATATTAAAACTTAAATAATTCGACCTACGATGAAAATAGTAACATTCGCCCTGCTGTCGGTGTTGTTTGTATCCGCTGCCTGTGGTAAAAAAAGTACGGTAGGGCCTTCCGACACGGCGCCTACCGGGTTGACCGTTCAAGCTAAAGTCAATGCCGATAGCAGTGGCAATGTTTCTTTTACTGCGACAGCTACCAATGCAGTAAGTTATGACTATGATTTCGGGAATGGTGTATTTCAGACGGTTCCCAGCGGGGCCGTGACCTATAAATACCCTGCGGCCGGCAGCTACAGTGTTAATGTCGTTGCAAAAAGCAGCGGCGGTCTGACGGCTTCCCAGACTATACAGGTGACCGTCGTTATCAAAACTGCGCTGCTCTGGTCGGATGAATTTGACGTCGCCGGCTCACCAGACGCCACCAAATGGGTATATGACACGGGTACAGGCTCCGGAGGGTGGGGGAATAACGAGCTGGAATATTATACGTCCCGGACGGACAATGCTGTCGTCAGCAATGGAACGCTGAAGATCATTGCCAAAAAAGAATCTTACAATGGTAGCGCCTATACTTCGGCGAGGATGCTGACGCGGGGGCTTTTTTCCTTCCAGTACGGGAAGATCGAGATCCGGGCCAAACTGCCTGCCAGCACCGGTACCTGGCCGGGGATCTGGATGCTTGGCAACAATTTTGCTACGGCAGGATGGCCGGCCTGCGGCGAAATAGACATAATGGAGCAGAGCGGCAGCCAGAAAAACACCATTTTGGGTACCATGCACTATCCTACCCAAAGGGGCCAGTATGGAGATGGGGGCTCGACGACGGTAACAACAGCGAGCTCGGACTTTCACCGTTATGCCACCATATGGTCTGCGTCCAGCATTCAGATGTTGGTGGACGACGTTGTTTATTATACCTTACCCAATAGCAGCGGTTTACCGTTCAATCAGAACTTTTTCATTATTTTGAATCTGGCGATGGGTGGAAATTTAGGGGGAACTGTCGACCCTGCCTTTACCACGGATCAGATGGAGATAGATTATGTAAGGGTATACCAGTAAAAAGCATGTATATGTTACAAAATAAAAAGATTTATTTAGTTGTGATACTGCTCATTTGTATCGCAGCTACGCCCGCTCGCAAAAGAAAGGTCATATTCTTTGACGATTTCTCCGGTACGAAACTCGACCGGAATAAATGGACCGTGGAGATCACCGGTGTACATAATAATAAGGAGCTGCAGGCATATGTGGATTCGGCCTCTACTATCTACCTGGAGAACAGCACCCTTGTACTGCAGCCACAGTTCACTTCGGGGTTTGTGACAAAGGATGGACAGAAATTCGATTTTATTTCGGGCCGGATCAATACGAAGGGGAAATTCGACTTTACGTATGGGACTGCGGAGGCCAGGATCAAAATGTCGGATGGTCAGGGGCTCTGGCCGGCCTGGTGGCTCCTGGGCAATGGCAACTGGCCGGAAACCGGTGAAGCAGACATTATGGAGTATGTCGGAGAAAAAGACTGGGCCAGCGCGGCCGTACATGGTCCGGGTTACAGCGGCAATACGCCTTTTGTGAGCAAGGCCTATTTTGAGAAGAACAATGATATTACCCGCTGGCATATCTATGCAGTGGACTGGACTCCGGACAGTCTTATCTTTAAATATGACAACAAGCCCATGTACCGCGTTACTAAATCCATGACAGCCCGTTATGGCAAATGGGCTTTTGACACTAATAAATACCTGATCCTGAACTTCGCAGTGGGTGGTGTATATCCCGCAACGGTCAACGGTATCCGGGAGCCTTATTATGGACTGGCTCCTTCCACGCTGGATCTTATCAAGCAAAACAAAACAAAAATGTGGGTCGACTGGGTGAAGGTTACCCAGAATTAATGGCGCTATAATTTTGCACTAACGCACTAAATGTGAAAAAAAAGTGAAATTAATCGTCGTATTAGCTCAAAGTTAATACCTCTATTAACGCTTCTTCACTTTCTTGCTAGTACAAAATTAAATGCTTCCATATGAAGAGAAAATTTACCCTGCGACAGGGAGGGAATCCTTTTGCTCCTGTCTTACAGCCACCCCTTGGCTTGTTTATCTTCCTTTTATTTATTATTAGTCTACCGGTTATGGCACAGCGGCCTGCTGCCACTCCTGTATCTGGCAGGATCACCAACGAAAAAGGCGAACCGCTGGCCGGCGCTTCCATCAAGGTGAAGAAAAGTAAAGGCGGAACGTCGACAGATTCTGTTGGGCGTTTCACCCTGATGGCCCGAAAGGGGGATGAGCTGGAGATCAGCTATGTCGGATTTACACAAACCCAGTACATTGTCAGCGACCAATCGAGGGACATCAACCTGGTTCTAAAAGCACTTCCTGGATCGGGTAAGCTTGACGATGTCATCGTCGTTGGTTATGGTACGCAGAAAAAAGCGAATGTCCTTGGCTCCGTATCGGTGGTCAAGGCGGAAGACCTGGTCATCACCAAGAATGAGAATGTCGTCAACATGCTGACGGGAAAAGTGCCGGGTCTGCGGATCCAGCAGATGAGCTCCGAGCCCGGGTCCTTCAACACCCAGTATGACATCCGGGGATTCGGTAGCAGCGCCACCGGTAATCCCAGTCCACCTCTTATCATCATCGACGGGGTGCCTCGCGGCAGCGGCGATCTTTCCCGGATGGATCCCTCGGAAATAGACAATATATCTGTGTTGAAAGACGCTTCCGCCGCCATTTACGGGGTGAAAGCCGCCAACGGGGTAATCCTGGTGACCACCAAACGCGGTAGCCGCAACGCCAACGGAAAATTCAATATTACTTATTCTGTCAACCAGAGCTGGCAGCAATTCCTGGGTGTACCCAAAACGGTCAACGGAGCACAGTATATGGAGCTGTATAACGAATCTCTTAAACGGAATTTCGGGAATAATGCCATCGCCACCGCTCCTGCCGGCTTTTCCGATAGCCTTATCCAGCAATATGCTACCGGCAAGCTGCAATCCACTGATTGGATGAAGGCGATCGCCCGAACCGCCGCCCCGGAATCGCAGCATAATTTAACCATGTCCGGCGGCAGCGACAAGGTAAATTATTTCTTCGACCTGGGATATCTTACGCAGGGCAGCCTGTATAGGACGAACAGCATCAATTATAACCGGTGGAATTTCCGGAGTAATGTAAACATCAATTTTACCAAGCGCCTAAGGGGGACGGCCCTGGTCTCCGGATATACGGACACCAAAAATGCGCCCAGCTCGGCCTTATGGACTGTATTCAAATATGCCGAGAACCTGCTGCCCACGCTCTCCGTCTATGCCAACGATAATCCCAAATACCCCCACATGACGCCGGCTAATGCAAACCCGGTGGTCATGATCAATTCCGATATAGTCGGCCAGAACATATTTAAGAATAAGAATTTCCAGGGGCAGATGCAATTGGAATATGATATTCCCGGCATCCCCGGCCTCCTGGCAAAGGGCATGTACAATTATGGATACAGTGTTGCCGACAATACGATTGTCAATAAGGCTTTTAACCTGTACAACTACGATGCGCCGAACAATGCGTATATCCCCTCCACGGTCAATTCGCCGTCCACAGTACAGCGCCAGTATTATACGAACACCAATACGTTGATACAGCTCTCCCTGAACTACAAGCGGCAGTTCGGCGGAGCCCATAACGTGACGGGGCTGATGCTGTATGAAGAAAGCCACAGTACGGGGGACAATTTCCAGGCCCAGGAGAGTTTTTCTTTGGGTATCCCCTATCTTTTTGCCGGCAATTCCGGGGATGCCAACTACCGGCAAGTGACCCAGGACGGCAATGGTCTTGTAGACCAGGTGACCAAGAGCGTGATCGGGCGATTTGATTATGATTATAAAGGGCGGTACCTGGCGGAGTTTTCTTTCCGGAAGGACGGTTCCAGCAAATACAGCCCCATCGGACGCTGGGGATTTTTCCCGGGCGCCCTGATCGGCTGGCGTATCAGCAATGAGCCTTTCATGCAGGATCTTATTTCACCCGGCATACTGAACAACCTGAAGTTCCGCGCCTCCTATGGTAAACTGGGCGATGACGGAGCCCTGAATTACCAGTGGGTATCGGGGTATTCGTTCCCGGGACCCGGGGCCGTGATCAATGGCAACTATATCGGTGGTGTCTCCCCCCTGGGGATACCCGATGTGAACCTGACCTGGATGGTATCCAAGACCTTCAATATCGGGGCGGATTTCGACCTGCTCAATGGGCTTATTGGCGGTAGCGTCGAGTATTTCAACCGGACGCGGACAGGAATACCGGCTACTCCGAATGCTCAGATACCCGGATCCTCCGGTTTACAACCTTTGCAGGCTAACCTGAACGGTGACGTGACAAAAGGTATCGAGGTCACGCTTACCCATCATCATACCATCCGCCATGTGACCTATAATGTCAGCGGTAATATCGGCTTCAGCAGGATCAAGAATGGTTATGTCGAGGAAACGCGCCCCGGCAGCCAATATGATCAATACCTCAATTCCCTGGGGGGACGGTATACGAATATCTGGTGGGGATATAAATATGGAGGCCAGTTTAAGAATTGGAAGGAGATAAATGATTATAAGGCGAATACGGGCGGCGGCAACCAGAGCATCGTACCCGGCGACTATTATTACCAGGACCTGAACCATGACGGCGTCATCGATGCAAAGGACATGGTGCCCATTGCTACACGGGACCTTCCCCTGGTCAACTTCGGCCTGACGCTGGGCGCCAGCTGGAATAATTTCGATATATCCGTGCTGTTACAGGGCGCCACCGACTTCCATGTACAGTATGCGGAGCAGCTGGCACAGCCCCTGATGTTTCAGCAGGGCGCATTGGTCCAGTTTATGGACAGGTGGCATCCCGCGAATCCGAATGCCAATATGTTTGACCCCAGTACGGCTTGGGTCCCGGGTAAATACCCCACCACCGGTTCGCCTGAGGCACAAGGTACAAAAGCTGTTCAGAACGCCACTTACATGCGGGTAAAAACGCTTGAAATAGGGTATACCCTGCCCAGGAGCCTGCTGAACAAGGTGGGGATCCAGGGTCTGCGCGTTTATGTCAACAGCTATAACCTCGCCACGCTTACCGGGTTGAAAAACAGTGATCCGGAACACCCTGGACAGACAGGGACCAAGGATGGCTCGTTCCCGGACTCCAGGATCAACGAGGACTGGAACGTTTCACAAGGTGGTTATCTGTATCCCATGAATAGGACATTCAGCGTGGGGGCTTCTGTTTCTTTCTAAAACTTCAAATCATGAA
>Ga0307510_10000563_pt1 | contig 37396 bp, 34 predicted proteins | sample 12_EM_MG_FD_207224 | JGI IMG/M metagenome (GOLD analysis project Ga0307510, IMG submission 207224) | Populus trichocarpa ectomycorrhiza microbial communities from riparian zone in the Pacific Northwest, United States - 12_EM | ecosystem: Host-associated > Plants > Roots > Unclassified | place...
AGTCAGGGGGGTGTCCTTCGAGGATCTCATTTATTGATATGGTGCTGTGGGCTTCCAAGATATGATGGCCAAATTTATTGCCCAGATCAAACACCCTGGTACCACTGGGAATACTTTGCAGGTGCATGCTGATGATACCCTGATTCCATTCTGCACTGTTTCAGCATTTCACAAGATCAAATTCTTGTCTTTTACTAGTCCCAACTCTAAGAAACCTGAGATTGTGGATGCCGTTCATGTCCACCCAGAACAGCAGGATTCCTCTGGGCGCACTGTTCCGTCAAGATTTGATACCGTTCTTGTGCACAGCAAGGACTCAGATCCAAAAAGTATGCATGGGCCCAATGGTAAGTCTGATCGTATTCAAATGACCCTGGACCAGCAGGCAAATTGAATTGTTTGTTAGGTCACCGGGTGGCACAAGTCTGTGTTGTCTTCCAGGTATCGAGCAGTGTGGCAAAGAACATATTTAGAGCTTCCGATGCACCTCCCACACACCTCGCCTATGTTCAATGGTTCTCTCCGCTCTCAGCGGTTCCCGATGTGAACAACGGCATGTACAAGATAACTAGGCTGTTTAAGGCGGGCTGTTGATGTGTGGCTGTCATTCCTGTCAAACTGATCCTTTGTAGCATCCACTTATTGCCCCAATTTGGGCCAGTTATACCTCAGCATTGGGACACATTTTCAGTACTGGATCATTGCGACACATTCTTTGTAAATCTGTTCAGTGATAGACACAACTACCTCTTGTTTGCACAATAATTTAGCACTACTGTATTGCTAATTAACAATCAGCTAAGTTTCCGTGTGAGCACATGGAGCGCATTTGCTGGGTACCGACACCTACTGAAAGACTACCTTGCTTAACTGACATTTGATAAAGTATCCTTGGCTAACTCTCCGGTAGCACACGACCGTTTTCCTGATGTTGCATTTAGCGTCTCGAGGGGGACATGCACCTGTCGCTGGTATCCTTCTTCAGTGCGGTGCTGATCCAGCTGCGCGTGACAATATGAATCGAACTCCATCCCAGGTAGCTGTAGCAGGAGGATATCGTGGCATTATACAATTATTGTCAAACATGGAGCTGACTAGTGTAAGGCAAGTCTTACAGCCTCGACCAAGATGCCCGTAGGTACTGACATTTAATTAAGCTCACCCCCTCACTGGAGAGGACAAGAATCTAACAATAAGGAGTTTTAGTCTTTCGTTTGGAGCTTTTCGTGTGCGCGTCCGTCTCCTTCTCCTCTTTCCTCTCTCTGTCTACCTTCCACTTGGGTGATTACCGCTCCCCCCGAGGTCCAAATCTTTTCCGAGAGTAATTAGCATTTCTGATGTCAGGGATCGTAGCGATGACGATGGTAAGACGCCGCACCAAGGGGTTGCAATAATGCCGAAGTGTTAGAGCCCATAGTCATAGTAGTACAACGTCAGCATATGCATTAACCCGATAGTGCTACATGGGGCTCTGCCCCCCGAGGCGCACGTTAATGGAATCCAAAAAAAAAAAAAAGGGGGGGGGGGGGTTGCAATATGCATTGAGCTTCGAGGTCACGGCTGACATCACGATTCATGGATGTAGACGCCATCGTCGCGAAAAAGGTGAGTGAGAGCGGTGAGGACGGTGTGTAGATGGGGGGTTAGGGTAGAAAGAGGGCCTCATGTTGTTCATGTGGCACTTCGTGGAATCGATGAGAGAAAAGAGAGACGCGCTCGTCTGACTTCTTCCACGCACATCACGCACACCCTCGAGATCCCTCCGTTCTCGCATTGAAAACGAGTCTACAGTAGCATCACCCTAGCCCGTCCATACTGTGTAGCCAAATCTTTCACTAGTGCTGCACTACGCCGTCTTCGTATCGTTGTTAGTTTTCCTCCGATATGCTAAGAATTCTCGCGCCATGTCATGCGCATCACGAACTGGCCTCTGGCCCGGGCAAGTGGTAATTACAGCTGATGAAACTTTACATCATCTCCTCTCCCGGACCTAGCTTCCACTTAATTTTGTGGCCACGCCACACGCTCTCTGGGTCCCTGCGGACCTCGCGGTTACAACCAGATACTCAGCCTCTCACGCATGATACTACAGTAGGGTCGCGGATGACACCCTTAGCGCGTGGCTCTCTCTCCCGTACTGAGTGTATATTTCTTTTACAGAATCTCCTCAGTAAACAACACACTCCCAAACAGAATAAATAATGGGTTCTTTGTGTACGAGTTCGGCCTTCCTCCCCCCTCCCTCCCTCCCCAGCTTTGAACAAGAGTAATAAAAACATTGTTGTTTTCCATAGGCCTGAGACTATGGTAGCCGCATGCCCACTGGCGAGCCACGACTACGGTATTCGGTTTGGTTCTCAAGGAGCCAGCTCGCGAGCCGAGTCAACCTGTGCAACGAAACGGTGAAAAAAAAGTATTGAGAAATACGTGGGGAACATTTTTTTATGGGGATGGACAGACGTTTTACCTTCATCGGTTCATCGGGTTCTTTGTCTTTTTTTTTTTTTTCTTTTTTCTTTTTGGAATACATAGTTTATTTGACGCCCGGCGGGTTCCTTGTCTCGCTAGGGACCGGAACTGCGATGACCCAAGCAACGAGGGCGAGGAGTACGACGGACAGGTTGACGGTGGTGCGCATAGTGACGATGGGCGATATTCCGTATCAGGGAGCGGTGGCGTTGTTTGATTTGTTCTTGATACAGAGAAAAGGAGAAAGGAAGAGTTTCGATATATAAACGGATAAAAGCTGTGGATATGTCGGTAGGATATGGATGAGAGGGACACTGGATTCGATAAGTTAGCACGCGGCTCTTCGAGGCCTTTATATAGTATGTAACCTGACGACGAGTGTGACAACCATGTTCACGCCACCCATTAAAAACCGAAAAACGTTGCTCCGTGGCTTGGGAGTCGGACTCCAAGGTAGGGTTGCCGCGGTCCGGTTCAGGCCTGAACTGGACCACAGCAACACAAGTTGGGACAAGCGGCAGAATGCAGATGCATTCTAAATCTAAATCTGAGTTACCCTATTATCTAGGTTGTACCAACCAAACTGGCGGGCCAGGAGTGGTCATTTACTTGCAATACAGTGTACAGTGGGTCACTAGAGATGAACTGATAAGAGGCCAGAAGTGAGATTGTTTGAATTCCAGGGGAAGTTTTCTCATCGCTCCCGTTCTCCACCCTCGTTGTCAACAGATCGAAGCCTGTCCTCAAACAGTCAATCTGCCCTGCTCATCACACACCAAACCCTCACAGCTGAAGACGCGCGGATCGCCCACATTGCATTGGCTAACATCAAACCTTGAGAAGGCTGTCGTTCCACATAGCATGCATCTCATGCTGCCCCTCACCGACCGTCCCTTGGTCTGGAAAACCGAAAAACGTTGCTCCGTGGCTTGGGAGTCGGACTCCAAGGTAGGGTTGCCGCGGTCCGGTTCAGGCCTGAACTGGACCGCAGCAACACAAGTTGGGACAAGCGGCAGAATGCAGATGCATTCTAAATCTAAATCTGAGTTACCCTATTATCTAGGTTGTACCAACCAAACTGGCGGGCCAGGAGTGGTCATTTACTTGCAATACAGTGTACAGTGGGTCACTAGAGATGAACTGATAAGAGGCCAGAAGTGAGATTGTTTGAATTCCAGGGGAAGTTTTCTCATCGCTCCCGTTCTCCACCCTCGTTGTCAACAGATCGAAGCCTGTCCTCAAACAGTCAATCTGCCCTGCTCATCACACACCAAACCCTCACAGCTGAAGACGCGCGGATCGCTCACATTGCATTGGCTAACATCAAACCTTGAGAAGACTGTCGTTCCACATAGCATGCATCTCATGCTGCCCCTCACCGACCGTCCCTTGGTCTGGACTCCTCAGGTTTTTGGAAGGATTTTAGGATGTATATAGGATTACTTGGTTTTATTGTGTATGTTTTCTGCCCTCTTTCAATTTGGACTTGTCCGCTCTCCATTCCACGTTTGCCCCTTTTGATTTAGACTTTACCCTCAAGTATTGCCGCACCGTTCCTCACCCCCGTTGTCATTGCGCTTGATGTTGAGCACCTCACGACAATTCGATTAAAATTTTCAGTATTCGAAGACTACTTTTCATTGCATATGACGCCACGTCACGGGCCTGTCGCCGGCAGCATCTCCTAGAAGTTCGTCTCTTACTTTTCCCCCACTTCCACTTACTTACTTCTGCATGTAGAGTACCTGTCCTGTATCGGCCTCACTCTGTGTATAACAATCCCGCATCTGGCTTCATCTAGAAGCTAGGCAACTGCAGCCTGATTCCCTCTTCTTTCTCTCTGTGTGTTTTCAACCGTCCAACTGTCCGACGACCTTGCGAGCCTGCTGAGCCGCAGCCGTCTTTCTGATCTTCGCTTTCTGTATTTGTGCTTGCCTTCGCCATCGCCATCGCCATCACCTTCACCATCACTTTCGCCATCGTCTCTCGGTATCGCCATCGTCTCACGCCACCACCATCGAACCTCGCCTCACCAAACGCCAACCGTCTCCGCTTCGCCAACATCCCAAGTTTCCCACTAGTGTTGACGCCAACACACTGGCATCCCCGCTTCTTTCGTTTCATCCCCTTGCGCGTTCTCAAGTACTCGGGAACCCGGCCTCTGTTCTCATCTCCTTCAAGCACCCTTCGAACTCTCTTGCTCAGTCATCACGACTTAGCTCCTCAAAGTATGGGTATTTGGACTAGCTAGGGACGCTCTGGAGAGGACAAGCACCAGAACCGCTGGCAGTAGAAATGCGGGAGAAACGCAAATGTAAAGAGAAAATATTTCAAGCTCCCAAAGCTGATTTCGCAGCGTCATGCGCAGGAAGTTGCCATCCAAGCGCGTCTCGGAATAACGTACACCCCGGAGGGTAGAGGAGTTGCAATAGGTACATATAGGTCTCCCCGCCTTCTGTTCATCCGGCTTGGCAGATAAGTCCATGACCCAATGGAAGAGAAGTTAAGAGAATGGAGACCAAAGATCCAATGAACGAAATGATGCAGACTTTTTAAAGTTGCATCCCATCAAGAGGTTTAACGGAAACACAAATGCCATGGTCACAGAGACGACAGCAGGTAGTCGGGGGCCTGAATGTGGGGGCCCAAGGCCAGGGGTCCAGGCGTAGTCAGTAAATCAGAGGATAAATATATCATACTGTAATTGGCGTTCAAAGAAGCAAAAGGGTATGCCTCATGGCACAATTTGTGTGCCTATCTTGAGGCGCACCCACCAAGACATGGAGAAATTTGGCGTCTCACACTCCGTGTGACAAATGCAAGGGATTGTAGGAAAATAACCGGTGCGCGTGCGTTGTATAATACATTATGCTATCTCCCGATCATCAGAGCCCTGACTACGAGGAAAACTGGGATAAAATACAAGGAATTATGATTATGTTCGTGTTTGGGAAGGAAGGAGGCTAATATGTTGTCGGTGCCAGATACCGCGAAGGTGCTATTACATCCAGAGGGGTAATGACAGGAAGACAAGAGGCGTGTCCACGTAACTGAACGGAGGGGAGATACAATGAAGGAAAGGGATCACAAGGAGGATGGGGCCTCATGCTGGAACCGGGAGATAACTCATAGTGCTTTGGCACGGAACTCCTGAATTCCGGGGCGATTATCTGGAAGTGAAAGCTGCTGCATAGCGTTCTCAATATGTGGGCCTGTCTGTCCTTCGAGAAAACGACCCAAAAACGACAACAGCTCATCCGTGATATACGTCGGGTAATTAAATCGATGAACGATGCCTTGGTTGGACGCAACTGCATCAAGAAGGACTTTTTGTGTGCCAAGGGAGTGCTTGTACTCGCTCCAGTCAGATGTAATAACCCGAAATGTGGCGACGTATAGCGCAGAGTGGGAATCCTGGGGCGGGGATGCGAAAAATAGTTGGTTGAGGGCAACGAGGAAAAGTTCGACGGTGAAGCCAAGCCCACCACCATCACGGAGATCTTGGAGACGCCACAGCTGTCGTCGCAGTAAATTCGTTAGATTTTGTGGTAAAGACAAGCACTCTTCGGTAAATGTTCTCCTACGATTCATCAGGTAGTTGAAAAGCGGGTCGTAGTTGTACTGATGAAAATTTCTCACGATCTTGCAAGGGGATATAAATCGAAAACTGAGAGGAGTGCTGAGCGAATCGAAATATTGATCAGCATCTTGCGCTGGATCTGAACCGGGAATATCGAATTGGACACCGGGGAATTGTTGAGTAATGTTGTGGCTGTCTCTGTGAAACCTCTCTCGAAGAGTGGATATCTTGGAATCGACCAATCCCACGGCCAAGCGACCAGTTTCGATTTCAGCGATGTCTAGCTTTGATATCTGAGGCCTGTGGTTGGCACAGCGCTCTAGTATTTTCTTGGAATTGACGAATTCATGTTCTTGGCAGAAGGTGCGTAGTTCAAGCCACCATAGGTTGATGAGGATCTCCTCCATTTCTTGAGCATTCTTCTCTGCGACTTCGTCTTGATGGCCGGATCCAGTTCGCATTGCTGCGAAAGATTCGATGGCCGACCTCGCATCCTCCTTGATCAACTCGTTGCCACTCAGCATCCGTCGAATGGCCATAATTGAAAGAAATGTCCAGCGAAGCACGAACAATTGGTCCCTTCCCGCTACCCAAGACTCGCGTGTCTTTTCGAAGTCGCCGATCTCTCCAAGCGTTCTCACGACGTCTTCAAACGAGCTAAATTCGGCACCGGCATAGCATACAAGCAACGTCGTGGCCTCGACACATGCGCGCGCCCGCCTCCGCCATAGTTCATCACTTGCGAAAAGAGCACGGTTCTTGCAAGCGTCGAACATGTGGGGCGCACGCCTGCTAAGCCTACGCACGATACTCCTCGACATAGGGACGATAGGAAGACGAATGTTAGGTGCGTGTTGTACTGGTAGGGATGTCATTGGACTCGCGGGAGGACGACTTGCGGTGCATATCCTGAACAGCCTAAAGATCGGGGTGACGGGCTCGGGGATCGTTCTGAACCGTGGGGAAGGTTGGGCAACAACTGGAAGGGCAGCGTGGAGACTCGCATCTGTGGGTTGTGTCGTAGAAAGCTCTTTCAGATCGGTGCTCTAGCTCGTGTCGTCCGTGATCTCCGACACATTCTTCCACACTTCGAGACCCCATTCTCCATTTGAACGAGCCAGGCATCACCACCGAAAACGATTCCATCTCACCATCTTCTGTCAGGTTGTCTAATAGCCACCAAATCCCCCGTGCGTCCCGGGCCTTGCGATCCTCAGTCTCTTCCATCGCAAGTTGCATCTGTCCTTGTGTCATATTTGTGCTGACAAACTTCGATTCTCCATCCCGATCTCTGAATCTCCGGCCAAACAGTTTCGATTTCTGGATGATATACCAGACAACTCCCGAGAATGAGTTCTGGTATGGTGACTGCGGATATATCACAGGCGCAAAAATTGTGAGGATGTATATTAACCCGCTGATCCCAATGGGGATCGTGGTACTGAGCCCGACCGTTGTGTTGATGTTCATTACGAAGTCGCCAAGCCCTATGAAGAACAGGAAGAGGGAGACATGAAGGAGACCAGGTACGGACTCTGCCACGACAGGCATGTACCATCGATCGCATCCTTCATACAAGTATTGTCGAATCCGGGCACTCTTCAGAGGGTCGCCATATCGCTGAAAGACTTGCACGTAATCCCGTACCCATTGCTGGACAAGTATCGCGAGGAGTGCTGCAGAGACTGAAGGCGAGAGCCATGAACCAAAACGCATTCACACGGACATTGGATGAAGATGGACTGAAAGCAGGGAAAGGCGGTGGAAATGTGGTAGGAATGACCAACTGTGGAGCTATGAAGGAGAGTTGTTGGGAGATCTGGGATAGGATAGCAACATTTTGTTGGAGATAGTACACCATCGGATCCGATGGGGTCGGTTTCAAGCTCTGTTTGCTATCGATTATGAACGCTGTGAGGGCAGCAGAAAAAAGACCGGCCTGTGGATTGCGCATCAGTGTGATCGTGTCCATGGTAAGGATGACAAAATGTAAACTGACAAATATGAGGACGCCGTCCATGTCTTCCTTCAGAGTTTGAATCTGTGATTTGTCATGGCTCTCGGCTTCTTTTCCGTAAAGTGTCCAGAGGGCGTTAGCGCTGCCGTCAAAATCGCCTATCATCCGCCTTTCGAGGGGCTCACTGTTAGGACCAACGTTAGGGGGGACATCGTCAACTGGGGATGAGTTATCGATCGCTGGTCATCAACGTCAGGTTGTTGTGACCTCCGAGGCGCATTGAAGAATACACACCAGAGTTGGGGTCGACCCCAGGTGTTGCCCGAGTTTGGGCACCACCCTGAGTCTCGCCCTGTTCCACTTGTGTTGGCGTTTGTCCAATAACACCAACATGGCCGGATTGCGCGTCATGAGCTTTGCCTTCACCGCCTACTGTTGATGAAGGTATCAGTTAGGAAGTCTGATTTGAGATGCGCACGGTGCAGCAGAATAGAGGCCGCACCTGTAGTTGGGGAAACAACTGGACTCCCGTTAGGCTTGACTTCTTGACTGGCTGACGTTGTTAACGCCCGACCAGATTCGCCTTCCGTATCATGAATGTTTCTCCCTCCGAGGTCGAAATCTTTTAGGAGAAATTAGCATTTTCCGGTCTTGGGCTCGTAGCGAGGAAGATGGTAAGATGCCGCACCAAGGGGTTGCAATATGCCCTCTTGAGCTTCGAGGTCACGGTCGACATCACGATTCATGGATGTAGACGCCATGGTCGCGAAAAAGGAGAGTGAGAGCGGTGAGGACGGTGTGAGGGTAGAAAGAGCGCCCCTTGCTGCCAGAGTTTATGTGGCGGCAATTTGCGGAATCGATGAGAGATGAGATCGATGAGACGCCATTCCTCTGAATTCTTTTCTCGAGATTCCTCCGTTCTCGCATTGAAACCGATTCTAGTACTTGTATCACTATGGCCCGCCCAGACTGTGTGGACAAATCTTTCACAAGTGCTGCACTTGCACTACTCCGTCTTCATCATGCTGATCGGAAAGAGTCCAAGTCCGAGCGTGGAAAAATAGAGCACCTCATGGATTTGCTTGCCTTTGCCTTGTATCTGGGGCCCGAAAAGCAAAATATTGTGGCAAAGCATAAAGGGTGCGTTGCGATTCGTAGAAATGTCGATGACTAGTACGCCATCACTGTCTTATAGCTCAATCATTTCATGCATGACCATTACTGCCTTGGAATATATCTCGGGGGATATAATTAGATGGGGGCCTGTCGTCGAGAACATTCGTAGATCTCGACAGCCGCGAAACACGACCGAGACCCCAGAGCCCATGTTGTGAGAAACTGATAGGAGTGCAAGTGGGTCCTGCTGGAAAGAAGGACTGTCGGAAGAAGGGATTGAAGTGGGAGATTGCTTCTGCTGCTATGACGACGGGCCGAGCCCTACATGTATTTGGCGTCGCCATTTTCCTGATTTACTACTGTAGTACGACCGTTATCTCTACCACTTATTGATTATTCACTATCGCCTCACGAGAGACGCAGCTCATAATATTCTCATCTCGCTTCAGAGGGTATCTTTGAATGAATCAGTGCTGGCAAGGGCCAGCCAACGACTGGGATATCATGGCGATGCTTTCTGTCGTGCACAGGTGTGGGTATGAGTAGCAGCTGCGACCTGGCCGCCAAAAGGTACTAAGGGCTTCGAGCTCGCAGCCGGGTGAAGGTAAAGCTATGATCGGCCTACACGTGGTGCCACCCATCCGTAAGTTCCGGTCGTGACTCGTGGCCGTGTACATCCATCGCAATCTCGGTTCTGATCCCTTCCACTGATTCCGTCGCAGGTCCTGATTATCAGGATTGAATGAAGCACAGACCACTGGTGCCCTAGGCCCAAGAATGATGGATATGCAGTCTAAAAAAAAATAGTGAAAGTCGGAAGGAACTTCACATGAGCAGTGTACTCGTAGTTTCCGTACAATTGAAAACTGAACTGAGATTAGTTTGAGGTCTCGGGCTGACCGGCGTTTTCTGCAAGAAAAAAAATGCCAATACTCCGTTTCCAACAGCTGTAAGGAGTGGTGAGGCGAGGATTTAGTTTAACTCATGGAGTACAGGAATCAGTGCTGAACGCACGCGGCAGGACTCAGTTTGTTCGTCGATTACGAAACCCCCAAAATTTGAGGGAAAAAGGGGTCACGTTACTTCCAAGCGCCGGAGTTCTGATCTGATTGGTGGCAAATCGCCTGATAAGATGTAATCTCAATAGGACACATCTGTACCAGCGCTAATTATTGTCAACTCTCCCGCGTTGTCACCATCTGGTGTGCAATCAACACTTTTGCTCCGTTCTTGACCAGCTTTTCATAACCGACGCAAAAAAACTTGGACCGGTGGCAAGTTGACTAGTACTCCTCTCCTATCTCTTCTTAGTGAAGTTCTAGTTGAACTATTTCCCTTATCTGCGCCTCCATAACACAGTTCAGACTCCACCAGCGTTCTTTACGACAGCTCAATCAATCACACCGCCATTCACTCTCCGTTCCTCCGTATCTTATTCATCTCAGATCAGGTCTCCACGATCCATTACCCTTTTCTCAGCGCATAGCAGCTCTGGAAAGATTGGAAACTGCGTGGAGGGACACTGAGACCAAGAGTTTCTACGACGGTGATATCGAGGACGTGGTCCACGGACAATTGACAGGAAGACAAAGGAAATTCCTCCTGGATGAATCGCAGGATAACGGTTGTTGTACTATTATTACTATGAATGCCGTGACAATACAGACTTTACTCATTCGGAGAGATGCCCCGCAAGAACACGTCTGGGATAAGCTGGATTTGATCATTCGGCGAGAGGTGGTGCTGTACACGTATGTGGGATGGACGCGGCATTGGTCGAGGCATTTCCGTCCAGGTCAACTGCCCCACATGCAGAAAGAGAACCCGTAGTAGCATCGTCGTTGTTTATGTTATAATGCCATTCTAACTGCTTTCTTTCAGGAGCCTTAACGAGAGATCTCCTTTCCTTGTATGTATTTGGCCCACCCCGAAAAATCACTACTCTGATCACGAGGAGGACGACGCCGTACTCGCGAAAATAGCTCGGCTAGACCCACCCAAGTGCGAGGCTTCGAGACCCCACGCGGCCGCGGAGTCCATGGTCACAGATTTATGCCGACCGTTGAGTCGCACTGGCATATCCCCATTACGGCAAGCAGATGTTCTATGATTGGCACACACCTTTCCCAATCTACCGTGGGTCGCTTCGTAGCGGAAACGCTGTTACTCTGAATGGCACGTGTACGACAATTGATCGGACTAACTCCGATCCTCGACTCCCAATAATAACATAACCCCACATCTCAGTTCTATTGCCCATCACTCGGAACACCGATCGGTCATCAAGAGCTCGTCAGTTGGTATCCTTGGCCACGATAATCCCACTAAACGCCATTTTTTGCAGAATATATAGGCCGACTCTCTCTGCTTCTCTGAAGCAACGACCTCCCCCACATGCATACAGTTTTCCAATTCGCTGTTTATTCTCTTTTTGCCGCCACAGGCGCAGTTTTTTTCACCATAGTCAGGCATCGGTTGAGACAGCGATGCCTTTGGAAGATACCAGGACCCTCGAACCCATCGCTTATCTGGGGTAAGGACTTTGTATGCCAAGGGACCGAGACCCAGACTAATTGTGCCTGAAGGCCACTGGCGGCAAATGTTCGATACCTATGCCTATGACTTTCACGAAGGGTTATACCAAAACCATGGGAGGGTGGCCCGCATTTACGGCTTCTTTGGGGTAGGCAATATCCTTTATAGGATCTCACGGTCGGTGGAGATAATGGGTCCATAATTGCACAGGATATACAGCTCGTGGTCTCTGACCCCAAGGCCTGCAATAATATCGTTATCAAAGATCAAGCTATCTTCGAGGAAACCGACGCTTTCCTTGAGTATGTATATTCCTTCCAACCAACATTGCCGTTGACACAGTTCTCTGTAGAGGGAATATGCAGATATTTGGACCAGCGCTCTTTTCGACATCAGGTGGGCAGCTGTGTCTCCAAACCATCCGCGTATTTGAATGACATCCTTTCAGGTAATCACCATGGTAGGCAACGGAAATTATTGAACCCCGTCTTCAACATCAAACATATGCGATATATGATCCCCATTTTTTATGGGGTCGTGCGACAGGTACTATCTGAGGCGCATATCCGCGTACCCATGCTTGAGTAACCCGCTGGCAGCTTCGAGAGAAAATTGAGCCCATGGTAGCGAATGGCCCGCAAGAGATCGACGTCGTTCAATGGATGCGCCAGACCGCACTAGAACTTATTGGACAAGCTGGACTGGGATATTCTTTTGGTACCTTTGAGGGCAAAGATGACACTTATGGACGTACTCTCAAGGATTTAGCGTGCGTATGAAACTGGGATGACTCGGGCAACACTGACCTCACCTGATCTTAGGGGCACCTTTCCTTCTCTCGTTGTATCACGTAACTTGTTTCCTTACGTTGCGAAGATTTTCAACCCCAAAGTCTTGAAATTTATGGGAAAGGTCATCCCTTGGAGGCCATTGAACCGTTTGATTGAACTCACCGAGACCATGCATGCAAATGCAAGAGACATTTATGAGACAAAGAAGAGGCTACTGGAATCAGGTGACAGTGCCACTGTCAAGCAAGTTGGAGATGGCAAGGATATAATTAGTCTCCTGAGTACGTCAATTGAACCATATTTTACAACCGCAGGCCTGACATACACTGAAGTGCAAGCCAATGCAGTGGCATCTGAGGAGGGTCAATTAAGCGAAGAGGAATTACTTGCACAGATGACGTAAGCATATAAATCGGGACTCGGACACACGCTGACGAGAACATCGATTCAGGGCCTTAATTTTTGCGGCAACAGAGACGACGTCGTCTGCGCTTTCCCGCATTTTGCATCTCCTTTCTCTCCGCCCTGATGTTCAAGATAAACTCAGAGAGGAGCTGAAAGGAGCGTGTGAAGACAACGAGGAGCTCACGTATGATAACCTCGTTTCTTTGCCCTACTTGGAAGCGGTTTGTCGCGAAACTCTGCGACTGTGAGTTAAAACATCTTTCGTATTTTGATAATTTCTCAAGGCCAACTCAGTTACTCGCCGCTCACTGGTGTAATGAGAACGTACGTGGCTTCTTCTGTCTTTATTTTAACTTCCATATTTACGTCTAGCAGTACGCAAAGCGATGTCGTTCTTCCTCTTTCTTCCCCCATCCATGATGTCAATGGGCGTGAGGTTCATGAGCTCACTATCCCTGAGAATACAAACGTATTCCTTCATATCTGGAACTTGAATCGCGATTCATCAATATGGGGAGATGACGCAGCTGAGTGGAAGCCAGAACGTTGGTTGGCGGCGCTTCCCGAAAGTGTTGAGGAGGCGAAGATCCAGGGCGTATACGCAAATACGTGAGCAGTTTCAGATTTTGGATTATCATCCCTCCATCACTAAGAGAGATAACCAGCATGACATTTATCGGCGGCGGACGGTCATGCATGTACGTGCAAGGCAAGTTTTGTAACGATGAGTAGCGTTGGCTGATAGCAACTTGAAGCGGATTCAAGTTCTCTCAGTTAGAAATGAGTGAGTGACGTCAGATGTTGTGTTACTGAACAGCAGACCTCATTGATCTCAACGTTCGTTTGTTCTCAGAGGTCGTACTGTCCCTACTCATTCCGGCGTTCCGATTTACCCCTTCAAAGGCTGAAATAATTTGGAGATCGACCGGTGTTTCCAGCCCCTCTGTCAAAGGATCACATGAGCCGACGGGGCCGTTCAACTCCACACTCCCAATGATCGTATCACGAATCTAGGGACCGCCTTTCGACAGGTTACCGTTCACGAATTGGCATGGCGTTGGTGCGAGGCAAGGATGTGAGAGAAGGCGAGAAGCGGCGGGCGGCACCAGACGACGGCGAGCATGAGAGCGATATGAAAGGTGGCAAGTGGGAGGTGGACTAGGGGATGTTCACGCGAGGAACGTCTGAAGGAAGGCAGAACGGTTGTTAGTTTACGGAACCCTCTGTTGAAGTATGCACAGAGCAAGTGATGAATCGGGCAGCCTCGTTGAGGACCCGAGGCAATGAAATTGACGGAAAGGACGATTCTTTCGTACCCTTATTCTCAAGTTCGGGCCAGCACGAGGCGACTTTGCTTGTTCTGTACGACCCCACGATCGCCTCTGGGACACACGAACCAATGATTTCAGCTGATGGGCTGGCGCCGTGCGAGTGATGCTCTTGTTTCGTCTTGGGGGTAGTATTTTGTATAAACCCTACACCCTAAGAGAGTACCTTCACATGATTTGGACTTGGTGTACACTCATTTCAAAACAATGGACGTATGGTACGTCAAACAAGTGGTAACAGCCAGTCAGGGCAGTTGGGAAGGCATTGGCACTGGGAAAGACGATCGTTGGTGTGTAAACTACATCGGGTCCCCCGGCTAAGCGTGACGACCTCCGCTCATCGTTCGGATTTGCCATATCCGGATGCCCTAGACAGTTCGCACCAAAATCTGTCCACCGGCGGTGCCACCATGCCGATGGTACACAAAAGGGATGTATACGTTCCTAAAAGCCGTTTTACAAGCTCAGTGGAAGACGTGGTATCTAGATCTTGCTTGCATCGCGAACGTGAACAATTGAATCTGTCAAGTTCGTTGTTACAACGGCGTTATTTGCCTCGGTTCCATGGTCCTGATTGTCGACGGAAAAAGCTCGATATAATGAGGTGATATCATTTCCGAAGTCCCAACTCTGATCCCGATAGACGCCAAGGCTTTAAATTCTTGATTGACAAAAAAAATGCGCTGATGCGGAGATACTGTATCTTCCCACGACTGGGGTGCATTGACCGGATCGGACCCCCACGTGCGTTGACGGAATGAGATTGGGTTGAGGACTGGTTTGGGGACACAGCCTCGTTGTCATGGCACTAAGTAACGCTATTGTTATCGCGAGGGCGTTAACTGTGCGTTGGAGGAGGACTGCCAACGGAAATTTGGGAACCCCGAGACAACAGAAAATTTTAATGTCGACTTCGACGCAAATCTTACGTGACAGCCAGGATCTGGACGCAAGGGAACGTTTCGTCTTTTGGTGGTGCCTTCCTTGTTCTTTTGCTCCACTCTCAATAGAGAAGAGATGGTGCCAATAAGGCTGTTCAGTGACATGGGGCATGGACATCTCTCGTGATGATCAAGTACTGAAACCTAGGCTTCAGCCACAAATATCGATCTAACGGCATACCAGGCGAATGTGGGTGGGGAGTCACAGGGGAGTCAACGATATACATGTTACAAGAGCGACACAAAGGTGCCGAAGTTATGCCACTGCAGTGATAGTAGAATGGCACCCATACATCGTCACAGGAGAGGATAAGTTGGCAAATCCACGAGGGATATTGCCCGAACCGATCCTACAGTAGACTCAACCATGTCGCTGGACATGTGTCCTGGCAAAGATCGACCGAGCCTTCGGGTGGCTGTATGACACGAGTTGACGGACTCTATTGACGTTGACAGTTGTCGCTCACGCGGCGTTCCGTTCCAGGAACAACTGAACGACCACATCCCACACAACCACAGCCATCCCCAGAACAACAACAACCATCTTCACTGTGCCATTCCCGATTATACCTGGATTTCTAGGAACAGAGGGGTGAATATAGCAGGACTCACGGACGTCCGACTGCGAATTGTGGAGCCTGGCGCGTTGACTGTGACACGGATATGGGTAGACTGGTAAAGTGGTCTGGCTACAAGAGGCTGGATGGTGAGTGGGACCACTGTGAAATTCATGACTCGCCCTACAAAGTTCGTAGGATCCCAACAGAGGCACCAATTTGATTGTCGAGAAAGAGGTCGTGAACAACACACAATAGCGGGAGAACTCGGAAGAGGCTGTGAGTCACTACGGCGCCACAGGCCCGGGGCGCCAATAACGGTGGCAGTCAGTTGGCAGTCCAGTTGGCATTCACGGTGCTGGCTTGACAGTTCCCAGGACGTTCAACATGCCAAGTCCAACACCAACGTGCCAGTGGCCTCCCCTGTCCGACCACTCGTCGCCACCTTCCCCCCTTTCAATACTTCGTATCCCCGAATTGCTGTGGTCTCTACCAGACTGGTGGAGGAACGAATTGCAGGGTTGTCTCACTTCCGGTGTACTTCTCTTCCCCAATCTTCTTGCCATCCGCCAAACTCGTATCATTGACAATGAAACAGGCATTTCAGGCTGCGCTTCAAATGCAATACATCCCACTATTGTATGAACTATGCCATGGAGAGTCTGACATCCCACCGGCGAAGATCTCCACCGTGATGTCTTCATCAATAAGTTTTGGACATACGTCCCACCACATTCTCCACGCTGCGCCCGCGTCATTGTCGGCCTCCCAACACTCTGATCATCGCTCTGATCATCGCTTTTTTGTTCGAACTTGGCGCAGTCAAACGCCACTGCGCACCCTCAGCGACTTATAGCCTTCACCGATGTCTGCGCTGATTACACGTGCAGGGCGTATTGCCACCGCCGACTTCTGTATGACTGTATGAACACGTTTGCACTCATGTACCATCTGGATTTGGGTGTCATCGCCTCGAATCTCGGTGAGGCGCCAATCGCAGTGACTCACCTTCGATGCCTGTTTGGGTTCCCGGGATATGGTAGTCTATGTGACAGGGGAAATCCGGGCTTTGCAGTCCTACAACCCTCCAACCAACGCCATAAATGTGGGCCCAAGATATCCACATACCGGGATTCAAGTTGAATAGCTGGTCGATGCTGTACGGGCAGGAGAAGGTGAGATATAGACACCGTGCAATACCGTGGCAACTATCTGACACTAGTGCTAGTCAATACAGATGGACTTCGGCCGGTGCTCGAAAAAGGCCTGTCTGCAAAGGGCACATCATGAGATCGGGGTGCCAGAGTGTGTTGATCCGGTCAACCGTATTCGATTTTGACTGTACAAGCGCACTTCTCCAGGACAGAATGGTAAAGGCAGCCTCTCCAAGAGGGCACAGGAATGCCACCTCGCGCAGCGGAGGTTCTACCGAGGTGCACCCCCGTGTCGCAGCTATTTACGACCTGTCATTCTCCGCCAGCACCACCGCCATGCGGAGGTGGAGTAACCAGTAATAGGACAATCAATGTACCAAATTTATCGAAGTCTGGGAACAAATCTCGAGGCTGCGGCAGAGAACCCACCGGGATACGAGAGCAAGAGAGAACAAAAGGAAGTATCAAAGGAACTGAGTAACAGACGGCTACCTTCGAAAGCCGGCCGGACAGCGGAGAGAGTGAGGACTTAAAGAAGATCAAACGATCAAGCTCAAGCTTGATTGCGGTAAGCGCTCATTGAACGTCTGGACTTTGGTAAGTATTTCATTCCATTCACAAACTCCGTGCCTGATCGGGTGATAACATCATCTCAGCTCACTACGCCATCCCCACATTTCTCAAATTCAGATGAGTCGTCATGATCAGGCGCAGCTGGAAAGGATTCATTACCCCACCTAGATAACGGAAGTTACTGCTTTCTGCAAGACCACTACATCTATTCCTTCAGCCCATGACTCGGACTCCCAAAGGATTCAAACCAAGTGGATTTAAATATTGACGTACCTGAAAATAGGCGACGGTTTTGAGTTTCCGAAAAAGATGGACCATCTGCCTCGTGGCAGGGGAAGCGTCCTCCTGTCTACGAAACTAAGAGAGACTGGACATACCGGGGGTGCCAGTCGTGATCTCTCCGGGTCGACAGCATGATAAGAAGAAACAACCCCTTTGCCAACGAGATCTAGAACGTTAATTTGACCAATTCCGTCCATTGCCGCCGGATTATAATGTTGATTTATCTCATCATGCACCCGGTCACGCTCATTGCCCGAACACGAGACAGACATGACGACGGCTTCTGTACGAGATCACGGAGGTCCCTCACAAGCACAGCCACGGATAAGCTCAGCGCAAACTCCGTACCGCATTGTCTTCAAGAACGTGGTTGACGGACTCATTTGCAAAACCTACTGGCGACTATCCGTGAAGGGAATCGACGCCGGGTACGTTCGTGCATGGCGAAAGAATGCGCTGGCACAGGTCTTGGCTGTTCAGATAAGCTATTGAGTCAACTAGTCCAGCGTATCAGTCATTTTTCAAGCCATCCCCCGAGAGGGCATAGTCTGTTTCCACCACATTTGCGGCCCAACATACACTACAGCCATTTGGGCGGCTGGCCTCCACGTTGCACCACGCAAGATCCGCAAGCACACTGCCCACTAAAGCAGCTGAGTCGAAGAACGTAGCCACGAATCCAAATAACTGCTAAAAAAAAAAAAACTTTCGGAATAAGTTGAAGAAATTGGCGATTCATATCATGTCGGTGTATTAAATCTCTGGAACCGAGGCAATAAACAGGTGGCAGGGATTTCGGTCCGGGAGAGGCGGGTGCCAGTGGCCCGTGGCCCCAGGATGGCAAGTCGTGTCTCAGCCAGTGCTGCGCCGCTGTCAAAATGTTCAAATGTGACACGAATGTGAGAAAACGTGACGTGACATCCAATTACGGGAACTAGGCGTCCGGAGGAGATATCACCGTAGCCTCGACCCTCCCTCCGTCTCAGCCATGGGTCTTGATGCCCCGCCCCGCCTTCGGATCGTGCCCTCTTTTGTTTTCCGCATTGGGACCTGTTGTCAGTGGTGTGACCTTTCAATCCCTACCTTTCGGCTTCCGGGTATCGATTCTGACACCCTGCGCAGAAACATGTAACGATGTATGAGATTGATTTCCTGTGCACTCATTCCTATCTAGGCATCTAGGATTTCCCTGTTGTCAGGTCACCACACTCGATTGACGCGTGGACAGATTAGGAATTCCGAATTCAGCCACTCGTCCTCCCTGCCTCACGCACCAACTGAGAGATTGCTGTGCTCAGCATTCCGTCCACCTCCCGAGAACTCGCCCCATCCCTGTATGTTGGTCTATCTGTGGCTCTGTATTGTATCAACCACCGGTCGTATGCCCTCAAAACACTTTAGCGGTGCCAGGAACGAGTTGTGGGTGACACAGTCCATCGAAACCAACAAGTCTCGTGCTTGTCTCGCGGGCTGTTCACTATCTTCTGTTCGAACTCAGCGCTCGAGTATATGTATGAGCCAACTGTGACGACGTGCTCATTCCTCAGAACGTGCCCTTCGCACTCGTGCCTCGAGTGAGTTTCAGATTGCGTGCCTCTCAGAAATTCCTTCTTATACTCCACAGTTCCTTTCACTCTGCTTTACTCTTCAGCACTACCCAAGTCTCCACATATCACTGTACGTGATCCCGCCTTCCGGCCGAATCCCCCCTGATTTAAATCCCAATTTCCTCAGATGACACTAAGTACACCCTCTATTGGGATCATAGGAGCAGGGATGGCAGGTCTTTATGCCGCCCTCCACCTTCAACGTGCGGGTTACCGAGTCCACATCTTCGAGGGCACGGACCGCATAGGTGGACGTGTTCAAACGTTCTACTTCAACGGGGACAAAGATCAATTCTTCGAGGCAGGCGCGATGCGCATACCCCACTCTCCACACCACCGGATCGTCTTCGATCTGATCAAGTTCATTCAAAGCTCCCCACTCCCCTCTGACATGCAAGTCAACCTTATGCCATACCGTTTAACCTCACCCGGCAACTTCGTCTACATCAACCACCGCAGACCCAAAGGTCTCGATGCGTCTTCGACCACTCCAAGATCCATTAATTGGGCACTCCCGGAGGAAACGAGGGCAAAGTTCCAGGATCGTACTGCAGAGGACCTCATGGTTGAGGCTGTCAGCCCTCTTCTCCAAAAGCTACACGGCAATTTCACTGATGGGTTCGAAGAGATCTGCCGGGAATTCGATGACCTCTCCTTCCGCCAGTACCTCAGTTCCAGGCTTGGTTGGCCAACCGATGTCATTGATTTCTTAGAGACGGTTGCCTCCCAAACCAACCAGTTCTATTTCAGCGTGACGGAGATCGTAATGGAGTATATGGACTTCAGCACGAAAGAGTGGTTCACCATTGCTAACGGAATGAGCCGCCTCCCCCTTGCGATGGCCCACCTCGTCGGAAACGACAACATTACGCTGAACGCACGCGTCACGGGCATTCACAACGAAGCGAACGGAAAGGTCACTCTTTCGATTGCGGGTTGCAACGGCCCTGTTCAAGCCACCTTCGACAAAGTTATTATGGCTATTCCCTCGTCCGCCTTGAAGGTGATTCACAATCGGCCTGCGTGGTCCGAACGCAAGGAATGCGCAATTCGTTCCATGCATTTCGAGTCGCTGTACAAGATGGGCCTACGTTTCAGCACCCGCTTTTGGGAGCGTGTCGACTCCATGGCCTGTCGGGGGGGCCAGTCTACCACAGACCTCCCGATTCGGTGGATTGTGTATCCCTCGAATGGAATTGGCGAAGAAGGACCGGGGGTTTTACTTGTCTATTCCTGGATGGCAGATGCGAACGCCTGGTTACCGTTGACACAGGAGGAGCGCCGTGATCTCGCGCTAGCAAACCTCGCGAAGATATACAACGGCAAGATCGACACCAAGGATGGGAGTACCATCAACGTCTATGATCTCTTCATGGAGGCATCAGATGCGGTCTGGTCAGAACGGAACTCCACGGGGGACGCCAAGTTTCTGCCGGGCCAATTCCAATCTCGGTTCGAGGCTGCTCGCAGACCGGAGGGTAACATATACTTCGCTGGCGAACACCTCTCACGACATCATACTTGGATCGCGGGTGCCTTGGAGTCCGCATGGGAAACTGTTTCCAACATCATCAATGGCCCACTACCACATCTCGGTCCATCCGGCGTCGAGTCAGTCGAAGTGGAGCGGAAGGACCTTGTTAAGCGCCCCGTCCTGACTAAGGGTCCCGATACGGTAGCCTGGGAGAGCGCTATCCTCGCAGGCGGCCATGTTGGGGACGGAGGGAAGTCAGATGTTGACTTCGTTCTCCAGCGTCGCCGGAAACCCTTCGGCCTCAATCTTGAAATTGATCCATCGGTACGACCGGGTACAGAGCTCACCCGCAATCAAGGCGCAAAGACGAGGCGGACATGAGTGGGTCTGAAACTAGCAAGGCAGGTGCGCGAGCGTGGGGGCTACAGATGCAGATACCAACCCAAGGACCCCCAAAAGACCGTTCGTTTGTTTTTTTGTTTTGCAATTGTATAGCATACATAATGAGCCAGTGTTCGCATTGGACTTACAAGCACGCATAGAATCGTAGAAGTACAAGCAAGGTGTTAGCTAGATCCATCTTATCATACACATCGATGCAATAAAATAGTTTTCATACCCCTTTCAGTATCTTCTGGTCTGCTTTTTCCGCAGTAATGGGTGCCGCGACCTCTGGGCTCAGGGTTGACTAGAGTGAGTGAAATCACGTTCAGGGTAAGGTAGAAGTTTCCAAAGCGCCCGCATGGAAGTCTTTCAGCAATTGATTGGATAAATGACCTTTACGCAAACCAGCGCTTGTGTCGCCGTTAGCCACGCAATCCCTGATAATCGACTAAGCCATATGACTGTGACTGGCACCACCGGAAATGATGCTGTAAAAGATGCTCAGAGGACAACTCGCATCGCGTAGATACCCAGAAAGCAAATTCACGCGTTTATCGCGCTGCTTAGAGCATGAAAACGTTGCGTTATCCAGCCTTGATGCGAATTTGATGGATGAGAATGACGTCAAAACAACGAGGCGTACTGTACTAGGCGCTATTTAGATAAAAGCGAAGGTTCCTGTGGCTTTCAAGACGCCGCTCCTCCCATATTGAACGCATAGGCAACTCTGTTTTTCAAGGATCCGACACTTGTCAGGGACCTTAAACTTTGCGGCCTGCAGCCTCCCCAAGTTATACACGGTCGAACGAATCATCGACAAGCTCGGCAGCGCCAAGGAAAATGATTCACCTCGTTATCGACAGTGTGACGATAAGGAGGGGGTTCGGTGGGTATCAGAACAAGCAAAAAAGAAAGAAAAGAATCCAAGGCCCAACGCAACACAACATGCGTTGGTTCCAGCTGACTGTCGCAGCGCCGCCGTGCGAACCAAGTCCCTGGCCAGGTTTGACGTGAGAAAAACCCGAGGGTCACGTTGGCATGCCTCTCTCCGAGCAGGTCGGCACTTGTTGCACCCTATTTTTCTCCGCATTTCACGATGTCCAAAGAGGTCTCGGCGCTTTCCTCTGCCCTCAGCATGGCACAATGAGCATAGGCCTTTCTTACGTCTGAAAGTGCAGTGGTTTACATTGGTTCTGGTTGGGAGCCCGGGGACTTATCTTCTGTAAGGATCTAGACGCGACGCTCGGTTGGGACGCAATTGCGTCTCCAGTGTGCCAGGGGCAGCCCTTCGACATCCGACCATTGTATCGCGTGGCAGCTCCACCGCGACAATAATGTTATAATGGTTCCAACCAAGGGGCCCCCGGGAATAGGAGGCACACACCTTATCAAACCAAACGCCACAGGAGCGCCAGGCTTTTAGTTCCAATCGCGAGGGAAGGGTGGGGTGGAGAGGGTCCAGGCTCAAAATGGGGAAGGTCGCTGGCGTATTACGCGCTACGATAGGACGTGGATTGCATGTTTCATTGTCCGCCGCACCCCTCCGCCCGATAAGTCGAACTTGACAGGACACCCGGAACGGTACCACTTACTCTTCGACGATATGGCTGGTGTACTTCCCTTTTCTGCGCGTCGAAGATGCCCTGTCGGCATGGGATACCAGTTGCAGTGGACGCGTCGACGGACTGTCGCAAGTTTGTGACAGTGTGCTGTAATCGGTTGAAGGTATGAATCCGTCTTGCCCCCATTCGCAACAATCGAGTAAATGCTCCAATTGGGGTTTTGACACACGTTTGATTTTTCTTCAGGCCGCGCGGTAATTCAATCGGTTTTTCTCCTCTCGTGTTTGCCATTCGGCCGATCGGCGCGTGATGCCTGCCCCTTTGCGTCAAATGCTGCCACAACCACACAGGATTACTGGAATATTCTGTTTTTACGACAGCCTGGAAACCTTAGTCGCCTGGTCGTAGAGCGCGCGCGTACAACGAGGTTCGGGGCGCCCGCTGGCTCACAAATACCATCCCCGCTATCTAAGTTTCTTTGGTGTTTTGCCCAAGAATCGTCACAGGGCCACGTAAAAGTTGCCGCGAGCTCAACACCCATGTTTCCCTCCGCCATGGCACTTCGGACTTACGTCTTCTGTGGCGTGAGAGCTTCCAGGAAAGAACCCTCTCGCAACAACGTCTTGGTTTAGAGCGCTCTGGACATCGGTTTTTCCTTGCGGACAACGCGCTTGTCTTGGCGCTAGGGGTGTGGCCTGATACGGGCTGACCTTCTTCTCTGCGCTCCGTCACTGCCAGCACGACAGGAAGTTCCCGCTGGTTTTGCCATGTTGGGTCGGCGGTATCCGTCTTCCGTCGTACTTGCTCGGTAGGTTTGTCTTAAGGAATTGTCTGTATGACGTACGGACCGCGGGTAAACAGCTCTTACTTATTTGTCCTGCTCGCGAGTCGGATCGGCTTATCCGACAAGCTTTGTACGGTGTGTCCTCCCCTTATTGTCGAGGTCTTACACTTGTTGCAGAGACGAGACATACAGAGCAACTTGGAAACGTTTTGTCCATACGGCACCGTTAGGATCGCTGGGACATTACGTTTGGTACCCCCGCCCTATCTTCCAACTCTGGGTTGCTCTCGATTTCCCATAGTGGTCGATTCGATCCATCCCCGCTGTTCTGTCAACAAGGTCTTCTTCTTCCCATCGGGGGTGTTCGGCACCCTCCATTATTCCGATTCTTCCTTGTCAGGTCATTTGTTAGACAGCAGTCTTCGCCCCGTGGCATTGAATTGGCCCACAAGACGTGACTTCCATCGCGGTACGGTTTTTTTTCGCTTGTTGTCAACATAGTAGCGGATTCCGATTCGGCCTTTCGCCCTCCAAAGGGACTTCCATGCCTACGGTACTCCCCCTCAATCCCAGCGTGTTTCGGAACGTACCACAGTTTGAAGGCGGGAACGTGGGTGTTGTGTCGAGATTCAGGGTTTACACGTTCTGTCCGAAACGCTTCGAATGCCCTGACTACAACATATGACTGAGATATGCCTTTTTCTTTTTCTTTTTCGACTAGATGTCCCGCAAATGGTATATCATTAACCGCGACTGTTGAGGCCGTTCATGGTTCGTTCAATAGTTAGCCATCTGTCTGGCACCTTGTGACAGATTAGTTATGCTTATATTACTGTATTGAATTGGACGAAATCACGTCCTTAACCATTGGTTTCTTGGCGAACGCCCAGTGACCAACTCTACAACAATACACAAGGTTGATAAGAAAATGATGGGTTCTGTGATATTATATTGTGATGGTTCTCAGAGATGCGTGCAGGGTTCTATATCTGGCAAAAGTGCCAACCGTATCTCAATTTGCAAAATCTAAGTTGCCCAAGAAAAAAATTAATTAGTAAAGGGACCCTGTCCCAGATCTTGGACCATCTTGAACCCAGTTTTTCGAGGTCGTTTGTTTGCCGAGGGAGGGCCAATTGGGAAGGGAAGTTCCCGGAGTTCGAGATGAGACTGTCAGGCTGCAGCATCACTAGGACGAGAGGGGTATGGTAGGGCGAGGCAGATCGCCAATAATGGTCAGCTGGTATTGGGACTGGGGAGGGGGATGATATGAAAGATAGACTGGCAGCCAGTAAGAGGAGGGCATCTTAGCTCGGTGCTTACATACAAAATACCAATAACACACATATAATAACTAACGCTCTCCCACTTCCACTTCTTCCCCTCTGTCCCACGCACTCTAAAACCAGCTCTCTCTACCCTTGTTCCGTCAGCTCTGCCCCTCCTTCAGCTCGTCCTTCATGGACTCCAACTACCTTCTGCAGGTCGACTACCACGAACACCGCACCGATCATCCGGACTACCGGCATCCATACCCATCCACTTACTCTCATGACGACCCTCAATTCTGGCCATATGCATACCCCACCCAATCCTCCCAGTACCCGCGATACATTTCCTCGCAATGCGACCCCCAGCCAGACGTCGCCGCCCCTCCTTTCGTCTACGACCAGAGCGCGCAACCAACGGACGACTTTGCTGCTACTCCGACTCGGCTGGGCATTTTCGACATTAGCGCCATGCACGCGCCAGTGGGTTCGGCCGAGCCTTGGGGTCCACGGAACGAAGGTCAGTGGTGCCCGTTCGCGTCGCCGTCGCCTTTCCTTTCATCGCATCCCTCACCACCTCGACTCACACTTCTCAAAAACCAGTAAATTTTGACAACCAAGTCGTCTTATCTCAAAACAGTCTCGCTCAAGCGAATCCCTATTACCCCGTTCCCGTACCATCCCCTCCTTGGATTCATCCTTCCCCGAGCTCAGACTCTACTCCTCCCACGAGCAATTCGCCATCGTCTACCCTCGCACACTATGCTTCCGCTCCTATGTCCCCTCCCCCCGCTACGGAACTTTTGCCAACCAACCCCGTCATGGACACCCGCGCCCAAGACGCCTCTGAAGACGTGGCTGAGCCCACCCCTCAAAGCCCCCCTGCGACCCGTAGTACACAGGCTACGGGCCGTCGGCCCGGTGCATGCTCTCGTTGCAAGAAGCTCAAGGTACGCGGGCACTCTTCTATTGGATTTTCGTCGTCCCGGTGCTGAGGGCATCAATGTTTGCCGAACATCTTCGTAGATGCGCTGTGCTTTTGGCCCCGACTCACGCAGCTGCATCAGGTGCGCTGCTGGCTCACATACCTGTATCGTAGAGGGACGCAAGGCGAGGACTCCCGGGTACGTCGTTTGAACGTACCAGGTTTCATCCATCCAGCTCAACTTATTCGCTCCGATACACAGCCAACGTGAAAATTTATTGAGACAGATTCGCGAGAAGAACGAAACCATATCGGTCTTACTCAACCAATTGCGAAACACCTCCGTCACGACTCCCATAGCGATCAATGCCTCGCGCATTCCGCTGAAACCTGGTGAGCGGGAGAGACATGGTGAGGTGCTGTCTTGGATGGAGAGGCGTCATGCCGTCAGCACGCAGGCCTCTGAGAAAGCTTGCGTCGCGTATGACACTTCCCAGCTCGAAGATGAGGACATGTATTCGTCCTCCGAAGATGAAGAAGAGAACGACGAAGATGGCCAGGAGAGGGCGCTCGTGCGCACTACGCCAACACCCGCCAGCCCACGAATTGCCGCATTGCCAGAAAACTCTGCACCGCTCGGGTTTCTTGCCGCATGTTCATCGTATTGGCGTCGATCTCCCAGTCCCCTCGGAACGGACGTATTTGGGATTGCCAATAAGCGGTACTTCCAGCCGAGTGGGTCTCATGCAACCAAATTCCAACGGTCTGCAACTAGGATTCTGACTTGATGAATCAGGCCCATACTCCGACCTCAATCTTCGACGAATCGTCGTCGAGCGCGAAGCGGTTCCCGAAATTCTTATTTCTGGTCTGATTACTCCCCAAGAAGCTCGAGACCTTTTTGATATGTAAGCACTTTTGGAATGCTCGCAGTTGTTTTCCCCGTCCTGATGCTGCTTCAGATTCTTTGAACATATCAACGTGGGTCCCTGTATACGTTTACCCTGGTTGCGTGTATTGACGTTCATTACTGGCTGACAGCCGTATCTCAGTTTACTTGACGAGGCAATACATAGCGCAGCCTCAGTAATGCGACGGTGTCCTTTCCTCTTTACCGTCGGTGTGTGTGCATTTTTATCAAGGTTGCCGTGGTTTTACAAACCCTGGTTATAGTGTGTGCCTTGTCATCTCGATATTATACCCAGCGGCCAGGGCTCTATACCCTCGCGATTCATTTCGCAAAAGCGTCAGCGGCCTCTGCCTTTATCGACGGTTGGAAGTGTGTGGAGATGTGCCAGGCATACTTGATGCTCACCGCCTATGCCCCACCAACGCAACGCTTCGAGGACAATCGCGGTGGCTTCTATTCTGGCGTCGCGACCAGGTAATAATAGAAATCTTTCTCGTATTTCAATACATCCACCTGATGGCCGTGTTCAACAGACTGGCGATAGAACTCGGGCTGAACCGTGACTCGAACGTCCCTCCTCTCGACGAGCGTCATGAACGTGAATTGCTCAATCGTAGACGGACTTGGATGATCTGCTCTATTATGGACGGGAGCACATCCCTAGAAACAGGGAAGGCGCCAGGAGTCGGGAAGGATGATGAGGTTTTTTCAGGTCCCTTGTCGTCGGCCGCCGGTTAAACTGATATAATATTGGGCAGCTCACAACCAACGCATCCCGCTGGTGCTCAGCGTCCAAGTACCAACACCCATTCGATGCGGACCTTCCCGCAATTATCGAGCTTCTTAGCATCATGGCCCGATTTACAGATGCAGTGAGACGCGTTGGCCACGAGGTAAATTATATTCCTTGACCGAGTTGGCGTTGATCTGATGTGCGCCCGGGTTAGAAAAAGAGCCGCGCGTTGGATCGCCTCATCATGACCTTTGATCGGGAGTTGAAAACGTCGATTGCCAATACGACTGTCCAGGCAAACAGACGGCGTGCTGGTCGAGGTGAGCCGTCTATTGCGTTCATTTCCCCTTCCAGAGTCGCGTTTTGACATTGGTAAATCACAGATTTAGGTGGGAAGCATCGGCTTGGAATGGTGCTCTTGTGCGTGGTCCCTGTTCACAATAGGTGCTTCGTTCGGAAGGGAGCCTGATTTAATTGGCAGCTTGTATGAGTATTGTCGCATCATCGTGCATTCATTTGGCCATAAAGCGGAATCGAACGATTCTGCGCCCTTGATGAAGCCTAGTACTTATGTTGCTACGGTGCGTACTAACGCCTTCGTAGCTCCAGCATCTCGCCTCATTCTGATTGTGATGGTGTGCAGTGTATGGAAGCCGCCCTCGCGTTGCTCGACTTGTGGTTGAACTACATGCATTCCATCGGGCATGTACCGTTCGCGCCCGACTTTTTCTTCGTCGGGGTGGGCTTCGCGGGTGCATTCCTTCTCGAGGTTCGTCTCACGTTTTCTAGGATGTCTCGCCTCGCTTGTTCATCAGCGCTTTACGGAATTATTATTTGATTAGCTCCTCAGCCCACATATTGCTCCGACGTTGAGCACCGAAAAGCGGACGCATGTGATCGACGTGTGCAAGGAACTCATCGCGAAGCTTGGTACGGCAGAGGCCGACGAGGCACACGCGCCGCACTCATATGCCGTGTTCCTCGAGAAAGCGCTGAAAAAAGCTGTTCCCGAACCTCCGACGCCCTCTCCCACGTCCAGCCCAGAATCGTGAACGTGTCTGACCCGTCGCTCGTGATGTCTCATGTCCAGTTCTTGTCTAGTTTCCAGGTTATGCTATTCACTTCTCGAGGGTAATATTGTATTCTATATCCGGCGTGCTCCATGTATTCTCCTTTCATGCTCTCTCTCATCACTCTGCGTCATACCTGTTTTCGGCTAGTTGGGTTTCCCTGTCTGCACTTTTACCCCGTTACCAACGTTTTACCCGCATGTCGTGTCTCGTACTGTGTTGTGCTTTTCCTAATAGTACCAGCTTGGATTTTTTTTTCGAAAAGACACTCGCTTTTCATCAATCATCAGAATCATCAAAAGTCCGATGTATTAGATCATGATCAGAAACACGCACAACTTGGCAAGTTTTGCAGAAAAAAAAATCTCCAGGGCAAAGATGCGCAACACGATGAAGACTCGTTTCAAGATAAGTTACAAAATGTCCTTGTCGTCGGAATGTGCCGGTCCTCGTGTGTAGGTCGCACACACCCTAATAAAAAAAACCCCGGTGATAGGACCCTCTGTCATGGTGAGACGTGCCTGTGGGTGGATCTCAACGCCACATATATAGACTAATATTTACTAATACAGTACGCCCCACGCTCACCACGCGCCATTGCATTTATCCCCATTCTTTGAAAAAAAAAAAAGAGAGGACGTCTCATGATCAATACAGTTGGCTGTCCCAAACGACGGTGTCTTAAGGTTTGGACGCCGACATCTATCTGCCGCGCCAGTGGGAGCCTCGCGGCCATCGCCTGCCTTCCTGCCAAAACGGCTCAAACTCAGCCAAGTCTAGTGCTACAGTAGTTCCAGGCTTGTAATTATCATTTTTGTGCGTATACGTATGTGTGGCGGCGCCAAGCAGCGACTCGGAGCGCTTGTGGGATTGTACACATGATGCACCGGACAGACGATAACGTCGGTGATAAGCAGCCACATCCATAGTGGCTGGCACGATGCCTGATCGATGCAGGGATGATGCATGATCGTTCGATCGTTCAATTGGCAGAGTTCTCTTCCTTCTGATGCACGAGTCCCACATCATGATGCATGATGTCCCACATATCCCGGTGGCAATAGCTCACACGCTGGCACCTCGAAAGCCTAAAGCTTGAAAACGACCAGAAAAAGGAAAAGGAAACGATGCTCGTTCCCGCCAGCTCCGTGTGGGAATTGCAAGTTTCCACCCGGCGACACCACACCACATACTGTAGTAGGATAACTTGCCGCCCTACAACCTGTCCCGCGTCCCCTGACGCCCTGCGCGCAACTGATGTAATGTAGTGCTCATTTCGTCGGTTACACTCAAATCCTAATATGTGCATCAAAAGTCGTAGTATAACTCTACCTGGACCAAAATTTTAAAGTAGTAGCCTTTTGTCACTCTCCCACGACACGACATACCATGCACTTGCACATGCGCATGACCAATTGAACCCAAAAGAACCCGACGAAACGACCCGGACGCGCAACAACTCGGAACTTCATTCCAGTGGCCCCCCGATCCCACTTCGAATTCGGACCGACCGACCGTGATCGATAGAGATAGAAGACGACACGACAGCAGTATCATGGGCCGCCGTAAAACGATTGTCAGTTTTAATACGTAAAAAATACGTACGGCGACTTGGACAGGAGGCGTCTCGACCAGTATTTCAACAGGGCCTCCTATCGAAACCCTCGCCTGACTTATCATTTCGCTTGCTTGCTCAATCGCGACGTTGAACAAGTCAATGAACATTAGATTTAGGCGCATACACCCCATAGATAAACGACAGTTTATCACGGGTCAACCAACCTGGCTGGTCGCTAGGTCTGGGATGCGCCCTCGCCCTGGAGAATATACAACCCCTGAACGGATATACAGTACAGTGGGTAGGATTAAAAGAGACAAAAAAGGTCATTTAGGGTGCTATTTCTCGCGTAGCTCGACCTCGATTGAGTTGCATCAGATACTCATTGGGTACTCGTTATGTTGAAAAGGTGGGGGTGGGGAACGAGGGGAGATGAGAAATGTGCGATTGATGAGAGTGATAGTACAAGATAAGAAAAAAAAAATCAAGAAACAAGCAGAGTTTGGCAGGGATTGTATTGAGAGCAAAGCAAGCTACTTGAGAGGAAAGCGTCTGGTTTGCTGGTATGGGCACGTGTTCATTTGCGTATCCCGTAAGCCTCCTGCGAAGCGAGTCCGCGGTCAGTTGACTGATCCCCCGTATCTATCCGGGAATAACAGCAAATAAAAACCGCACCTGAATCTCAGCATCGTACTTCTGCGCGATCTTCTTCCGCTGGAGCTTCTGCGCCGCAGTAACGAGTCCGCTCTCTGGTGTCCACTCGTCAGCCGTGAGCACTACTCCCTGGAGCATCTCGATGCCCTTGAAGCCGCTCTTCTTCCCTACCGCATTGCACTCCTTGAGCACGAGCGCCTGGATGTTCGGTTTCGCACACAAATCCGCGAGTGAAGTATGTCGGTCTTCCTCAGGGAGTGCTGCGCGCAAGTGTCCCTCATGTGGGAAAATGATCGCGATGGGTTGTACAGCGTCTGGGGTTGCATGTACACAGAGATTCGACACAAGGTTGCATGACTTGTACGTTGACTCGAGGCGCTCGAGGGCAATGTACTCCCCACCCTGGAGCTTAATGAGATTCTTAATGCTGTACGAGAAACACTCCTTCAATCTAGGACTATGGCTGAGTCGCGGGACGCTTACCGATCGATCACGGTCAAAGTTCCGTCCTTATTCCATTGGCCGACGTCACCAGTACGCAACCACCCGTCTTTCGTGAAAATAGTCTCGTCATTGTTGAGGTCATCGCGCTTGAAGTAGCCGCTAGTGACAGATGGTCCCCGAATGAGGACTTCACCTTGAGGTGGGTCGTTGGTCGAGAGGTATCCGGCCTCGGGGACATCGAGGAACTTGATTTCCACGGATGGAGAGGGGAGACCCACAGTACCACACTGTATGATATCTGGTGGAAGGATGGCGCACATGGCGCACGTCTCTGTCATACCGTAACCTACGTCCCGTTCGTCAGTTCAGCCCAACGGTTGGCAGGTTTGTAACGACAGGGTAGGGATGATGACGTACCTTGGACGATCGTGACTAGGGCAATGTTCAAGAATTCCTGCGTCTCCCGAGACAAGGCGGCACCACCCGATAACGCCAAGCGCAAACGGCCGCCCGTCGCCTGCCGGATCTTAGCAAATACGACCGAGTCAACAACGTTCTTCAGCACGGGCACATTTGCCTTCTTGACTGTCATGGCGCCGTTGAACATGCTCTTGCGAATGGCGCCGCTACTGTTGACCTGCGCAAGGATACCCTTGCGGATAAGTTCCCAAATGGCGGGAACGCCCACCATGATCGTCGGTCGGAAAGCCTTGATATCACCTTGGCAGTTCCGCACAGACTGGTCCGTGAGTGTCTTAACGCGGCCATAGCCACAGCACCCGCCGACGAAGAGGAAGCAGAGCTCGACTACGTATTCGAGGATATGCGCGAGAGGGAGGAAGGCGAGGAAGGTGTCGTCCAGCTTGAGATGATGGCCAACAAGGGAGATAATAGAGCCAATGGCTGCGACGAGGTTAGAATGCTTCAGGACGACACCCTTGGGCGGGCCTGTGGAGCCAGACGTGTACATAATGCAAGCCACGTCATCGCTTGAAGGGGTGCGGCTTTCTGCCAGTTCGAGTGGTTGTTGACGGCCGAGTTCGCGTAAAGCATCGAGTGAGTATACAGCCAGACCCTCACGTGTGCCCTTGATCTTGGATAGGACCGACTCTGAGGGTTGACCATCGTAAATTACCACCCGGATCGATGGGACTTCCCCAATAACCTTCGCCAAAACGGGCAATAGGTCAGCATTGGTGAAGACGCCGACGCAATCGGGCTCATTGAGCGAGTGCTGGAGGCCAGACTCGCCGAGAGTATCGTAAGCAGTAGCAACTATCGTCGATATGCTTGCGCAAGCGTGTGCAACGAATTGCCAGGATGGACTAAAAAAGGAAAGGGGATGTTAGTAGAGCGCTCAAGAATCCACGAGATATGGTGACTGCGGTGAAAATTCCACGTATAGAGACCACGCAGGAAAATTGGCAGGAAATTACCGAGGATAATACACGGTGGGTTAAAGGCCCACAAGCCGGGACTAGGGTCCTCGGGTGGAAATGCACAGCTGGATGATCAGCGCTCCGCGCTCGGTACGCCACAAATACGCTGGCTCGAGTAGGTCATAACAATGACGGATATGGTCATTTAGGCCGGGTGCGGAGTTGGCTAGGCTTCGTGGGTAATAGTCTAACCGGGCCAGGCCTGGGCGCGCGCCGTAATGCGGAGTCGTGCCAGATCATCAATGTATGCACCATTCCACAGTTCGGTTAAAACCGTGTACTATGCAAGGAGCCATACAAGGAAGTGAACCAGAAAGCGGCGAATGGAAAGGATCCGAAAATGATGGTAACAAGTAGGAAAAGGGAGAGAGGAGGTCGAAGGGGAAGGGAGAGGGGGATTGAAAGGGGGGAAATGCACCTACCCGGTCTGCGCGTAGATGTTGAATACATCATTCTTCTGCAAATCGAGCTTGAGGAGGCCACGGGACACCTCGGACACGATAGATTTGAGCTCGGCGAAAGAAATGTACTTGTAGTCGGACAAGTGGAAGTACTTCCACGTCTTGGTCTCCTTCACCTCCTTGCCGCCGACGGTCTTCGTCACCTCCTTCTGCTCCTCGATAATGTCGATGATGTCGCGGTACCCAAACGCATGGCGGTCTCCGTGGGTGCGGCTGGCATAGAGGAGAACGTCGTAAGCGGTGTTGATGCCCTCCATGGGGGAGGTAACGAGTCGGTCTTGGGTTTTCTCCAGTCGACGAACACGGGACTCGCCCGGCTGTGCGGGTGGGCCAATCTCGACGGACCCCCTTCCCCAGGATGCGTTGGGATGGTGGTTATAAGCATAGCTTGCCATTGAGATCAAGTTGAAGAATATGTGGGGATGTTGGTGGTTGGTGGAAAGGAGGGATCCTTAGGATTTCTCTCGTAAACTGGGTTTTTGACCCGCGTAAACGGGTCAACACGGTTGCCCATTTTAGGGTTGAGTACAGTCGCACTACTGTCGCCAAGCCTATTAAAAGTAAAGAGTACTGTATAAATTATTGTAACAAAAGATAGAGCAACTGAAAGTACCAAGGACCAAGGACAAGAGTAGGACAAGACGGATACAGAGTGAAGAAGCGCGAGTTAAAAATTACAGTAGTGATATCCCCATTGCTCTACGCGACCCGAGGACCACCAATCACCTCAACTCGCTACTGTGCGGGGTAAAGACTAACTCTCACTCTCCATCGCTTCCTTCTCGAATTTCTTCTTCATCACGCTTACTGGATCCCAATTATCACACCACCAGCCAATATTTACCGCATGTGTACTCACCTTCTCGTGAAACCTGACCGGAAGACATCCAACCGTCGGGAAATGCCGCAACAATCTTCTGATAAAGTGCCTTACGCAAGCCCTGTTCGCTTACGAGTGATGCCGAACCTTCAAGTGTGCTAGACAGTGGCAGAAAAAAACGGGCAGCGTGTGCATGACCGACGTCAGTGGTAGTACGGTGACCATGTCTTGCCCAGCACACGTACTTCTTTTCATTTTCGATGCGGCAGCACTCGTTCGATAGGCAGACTAGATTCCAGATGAGACCCTTCATCGCCTCGGTCATCTTGTACTTCTTCACTGGCGCGTGTGTATCCTTTCCCTCCTTGGAGTCCTTACCCTCACCATCCGCGCTCTTGTCGACGTCCATCGCTGTGCCATCGTCCCCTGGCGGTAGTGGTGCGGTTCTGGAAGCAGGTGAACCATCAATTGATCCAGTTGTACTCTCCACCTTTGTCTTCTCCTGCTTCTTCTCTGAAGAAAAAAAGTCAGTGGGTCCCCAATTTCAATGCGCGGGCTAAACATTACCCCACGCGACGACGCTCCGCTCCCATTCCTCTTTTGCACGGGGAAAGCCCTCGTCTGCAGCCGCCTTGAGTTCAGCTAGTAACTCATCTTGCCGCTTCACCAGGAGCGCCATGTGATCAGGAAAGATTTGACGCTTTACAAGTTTCTGCATTCCGCATACATGAGTATGTAAACTCCCAAGACAGAACGGGGCCGTGTTTACACTCATGGTAAATCGGTTGTAAGGGAATATACGTGGCATCAAATTGAAAAAGTTGTCGTTGTACTCGTTCAATTTGATCGCCTTGAGCGCGACATCTGCAAGTATCGGACGAATTCCTGGCGGAAACTTGCCTTTCGGCTCCCAACTCTCTGCCAAAGACGTCCATATCATACCCGAGGGCAAGTGGGTGTGACAATGGGCACGCACCATTCGAGATGGCCACTTTGAGGTCCTCAATGGCGGCTTCGAGCTCTGGATGGAAAGGGTGCTGAGAAAGGGACGGTCAATGATCCTAAACGAAACACATATAGGAACCTCACGAACGATATCTACCACACGCCTCTTCTTCTTCCCATTCGGGCTCTCTCCGGAAGCTCTCGTCCTGCGCTTTCCGGTAGTCTCTTCACTGTCCGACAAAAGCGCGATGGGAACGTCCTTCGATCCCTGCGGTTGCACTTGCGAATGATTACTGTGACTCAGCACATGGGGGTAATTACTCGGCCCCGCAATGGGCTCAGGCGCAGGTAGCGCCGACTTCTTCGACTTGGGCTTCCGAAGTGATTTTTCCTTGAGAAGAGCCACCTCGCCGGAGAAGACGTAGAAACCTTGTTGTTTGGTTTGCGCAATGAACGTGCGCTCGTCGATCGCCAGTTCCGAATCGTCGATGAACGGATCCGTCAAGTCGTAGTACTCCGTTCCCAAGTGCTTTTTCTTCTTCTGTATACGCGCGACGTAGTTGAAGCGATGAGCACCCAAAGTTCACGACGCATATACGCGTTTTCGCACCTTCTTGGCCTTCTTGTCACCGCCTCCGTCGGTGCCCATGCCTGATTCCCGCGCGCCCTCACCGTCGCTCTCGCTCTCGTACGGCTTCACGGCTATGGGTGGCGATGCTGGTCGTTGTCCGGTCGCCTTGGCGAGCGCAGCCATATCCACTTCATAGTTGTCGGGACCGCCGAGTTGGATTTCCAGTCGTATCGTCTGCAAGGGCGGTGGTGGGACCAGAGGAGGCGGTGAAGGCGATGGCGACCGTGCACGTGCTTTGGTCGACTTGGGCTTGGCCGAGGTTGATTTACCTTTCCCTTTGGCGTCTGGACTCGCTTTCGGGGCCACGTCCGAGAGTGGTGGATCATCGGGGGCAGCGCTCGCAGTGTCATCGAGGTCCGGGACGATGGGAGAGGGATGTTCAGAGTCCGGCGGAGGAAAAGACGCGGAGGTCACGGGAGCAGAAGGGGACTTTCGTTCGAGCATCTCGACGTCAGAGTCCATATTCTGTCCGAATGTGAAAGAATCGCAGGGTCAGAATGAGAATATCGAAAAGTCCGAAATTTTGATGGGTGACTCACGCGGAATTATGAAGGTAAAAATTGTTACAAGGAAGAAAAGACGAGGTGATATGGAAAGCAGGGCTCAGAGCGAGGAGATCAAGCGGGGAAGTGGAGAAAGAAACGGGAGGAGAGAGAGAAGATGCCAAAAAAGGAAAGTTCGAGGGGGAGGAGTGAGCGAGGATCGCGAGGACGACAAGACGAGCGGCCGAGGAAGCAGACACTTGGCCCGTGCGCAGGAAATTACCATCTGCGGTCGACTCGGAATCAGCTGGTTACCAATCCAATCCAATCGCTGCAATCCCCGCCCAAACGGATTTTTACATCCTCCCTTTTCGAATCTCCCCCCTTTGCAGTGTCATGGGTGAAGCTCGCATAGCTCGTAGGGGTAAATCGAAGTGACGAGTGAACCCCTGGGTGTCCTCCCAGCAGCAACTGCGAAGAAGATCGTAAAAGCAGGGCTGCGAAAGAAATAAACGCCGGTCTTCTCTGTGGCCCAGATCACGCGTCTTTGGGTCTTTGTCAGCACATCCCACAACTCTCCCACTTGCGTCCACGTTGATGAATTCAGATTCTAGCTTCAATTGCAAATCAACAATCTATGCAAAAAGTTTTGCATTATTTCGCCTGGTTCTTTCACCCCCGAGTCAGATCTCCGAGACCTTGTCCTCTTGGCAGTCCTTTGCCATCAGTTTCTATCTTGGCCAGAGGACGACAGATCAATTCAATCACGTTCCGTATGAGTCCTGGGGACCATTGTGTATGTTGGGACAAGTAGCGTGACCGCATCTCAAACCAGTGTCTGCTTAGATATTGGGAGCACGCTGCTGCACATGCCCATCATTTCGCCGACTTATAAACTGCTCTCACGCTTCTGCCAGCCTGAGTGCTTTCCGGTCCTGCCACAAAAAGGAGTCGGCATGATCAAATGCCGAGACGCAGTTTCGTTCACCATATAACTTGTGCAAGCCAACGAAGGCGGCTGAACGAGAAAAGGTCGCTTGACGCGCCCACTGAGAAGCGACTGACACAGTATGCGTACGTGTACTTGATGAGTTGGATTATGCAAGTCTTGATTGTGGCTAACTGCGTAGCTGACAACGGGTTTCACCCACGTCGACGTGGCAGGGCCCTCAACGAAATGAAATAAACGCCCGGCTTATGTGGCCATCTTTGTCAACCTGACTAGGTCCCAACTTGAACACCCCTTTTAACTTGAGCATGCTTTAAGTTGAATTCCTTCAGAGGATCCTTCGTTTGATTGAAATCTTCCTTCCCGAGGTTGTTAATTTAAAACTATTTTGACTGCCAGTGAGTCTTCCAGCACCTGTTTCCGGGTCTCCGCCTTGGTCTCCGCCCCTCGGCGCGCGCTCGTTCGTTCACGGAAAGACACCTGGTTTCTCGGAGTCAGGCTCCCATCGAGACATCTACCTTCACACACATCATGGCCATAGATGTGTTCCAAGACGGGACGTGGAGATAAGCCGAAATGCATCGGGATGGTTAAGCTTCAAGCGGAGACGG
>Ga0307510_10000564_pt1 | contig 37342 bp, 33 predicted proteins | sample 12_EM_MG_FD_207224 | JGI IMG/M metagenome (GOLD analysis project Ga0307510, IMG submission 207224) | Populus trichocarpa ectomycorrhiza microbial communities from riparian zone in the Pacific Northwest, United States - 12_EM | ecosystem: Host-associated > Plants > Roots > Unclassified | place...
TCGCAGCCGCGGAGACTGCCAGCGTTCACCGCCGTACTGTACGGAGTACAGCAGCACAGTAGAATTGGCAGTCCAAACCAAGCATTGGGCAGTCAATAGAGTGGTCGACTTTGATTCAATTGCCAAATTTCAAACAAATCTAATAGAATTCAGTCTGAGCAAAGCCCGCGGTCTGGGGTAGCGCCCGTCAATGCAATACAATATGTAGGTCAACCCGCTCAGCTTGCCCAAGAAGTAACGGACGTGAGCACACATGGTCCCGGAGCGACAAGCAATGGGTTAGGTAGCTGACTGGTAACTGCTCCTGATGGCAATGGCACCCGTTCGTTCAAACTAAGATATCGTCTAAGGGACTTTCCACTCCAATGCGATCATCAGGTTGTCTTGGGTTTCTAAGCGACCATTTCTTCTTGGCCTTTGTACCTTGCAAACACATGGATATGTGCCAAAGCGGGGACCGACTGCAGACGCTATCTGGTAATCAGCATATCATGTATCTCAGGACTGATTGCGCAAGGTGCTCACAGGGGGGTTGACGAACCAAGCCGTCTCCCACTCTCGTTCTTTCCAGGTTGTAATGACGAATCTGTGCACCTCTGACCCTGCCTCTCGCACAGCGATCTCTTCTTCCTCCGTCATACGAGGGCTACGTATCAAAGACGCCTCGGTGACGCCCCAATCGGAGAGCGCTGGAAGGCAGGCGGACAGCAGCGATGGTGACGGTGGCGGTGAATATGCTGTGTAGCCTGTGAAGCCCCACAAGCCGTCTTGAAGTAAACGCGGCTTAATGACAGACGGTATATCAGGCGGGAGTATAGGCAGAACGGTCCATATCAAATGATGTTCGATGGATGGAGGGACTAAAGACGGTTGTGAACGGCTGAGCTACTGACAAGGACACGCAAGCCTACCTGAGTACGGCCAGTCGTTCGTGATGATACTAACTAGTTGCGAGGGTATGTCTGCTGTGAAATATGGTTTGGTTCCTGGCGGAATTGGAGGTAGATCTGAGGCGGGCGCGGTTACCTCTCCAAAGCCAACGTCACCATTCTCAGTAGCTACGGGCAGAGATAGGCGAGACGGAAGCTTGGAGAGGGTATCAGCCTTGCCCCACTGAAGTCGGTATCTGCGAAGGTAATTCGCTACAAGGCATAAGAAATATTGTGACGATGCCAGAATCGACGTACCCATGCTCCCATACTCGGCCCTGATACCTTTGGTCCAACGCGCATATCGCTGCTGGAGCTTCTTATCACGTTTGAGCGACCCGAGATCACTAGAGACAGTAACATAAGGGTGGGGGAAAAAAAGATACGTGTCAAATTTACCCAGAGTTCACAAAGGTCTTGATCTGTCTCCAAGTGAATTTTGCTGGATAGTAGGCAAGCAACTCTTCCTTCGTTGGGGGACCTTCACCCAGTGGAACTGTATGCAATGGCGGACCATCGGGTTCAGAGGTGTAACTAGCGGCCATACGTCGTTGCTGTTGGTTGCTAGTGTCGCGGCCATGATTCTGGTGTTACGTGGCGAGCGGATCATGACCGCGGTTGACTAGATATTACGCATCTGAAGCGTGAGAATTGAGGTGTTTCGTGATTGGGGATTGGAACGAGATTCGAAACACCAGCCTTTCTTGCTTCGTCTTGCCAGAGAGTGAGAGCCTCCTCTCCTCTATCATGTCAAAAAACCGTCCGCACAGAGGGTCTTCCTACCCACCTCGTCCCAATCGTGACAACAATCAAAGGCGTGGTCCCAACTCGGTCCCCGCGGGAGCTGGCAGCCCCGATGGGCGTTCCCGTAACAAATTTGAAAACATCCCTTCAATCAGTCGTAGCAGCGGCATGGAACGTGACGGGGATACGTACGTTCACATGCGTCTTGTGTGTTGGAGTTCCTTGGTTTGAGCTAAACGCACAGGCTGAAGGACCATACCGTTCAGGAAGAATACCGAGAGTTTTTGCAGCAGAAGGTAATGCTCGGGCTGGTACACGGCGACCATGGGGTTGGACTCATGTGAATGAGCAAAGCTCGACGATTACTGGAAACGATATGGCCCCTCATCAAATCCTGGAGGTTCTGACGCTCAGAAATCCGAGGTAGAAAGCAACATTCTTATACAATTTCGTTCGTCGGCCCCTTTGTGTGTGCGCAACACAGACATTCTTTGACGATACTTATCGCCTAGGAAAGCTTCGCGAGGGGATCTCTTCTTCGAGACGTCATGACAAGTTCGCAATTGAAGGTGAGTTGTCTTCCAAGTCACAACCACTCGTATCCTCTCTGAGAGCGTTTGATGTGTGCAGTGTATGAGACCGCCCTTTGGTTATCCATCATCTTCCGTTCCCATGCTCAGACAGCGTCGATTCTCACCCCTCTCCTCCCCGACCTTTACCTTTCCGTTAAGCCTCCGAAAGGCGAGGCGTCGCCGTCCCTGACGGTTTTGTTGGCCTCCCTCCACTCTCTCGAACGCCATTACCCATCTCAACGGGCATTTTTTGATTTGACAAAGAGCCTGCCACCATCATTCTCCCTCGAGGGTGACCATCAGGATTGGCTTCGTGGCCTGTCGTGTTCGCTTCGACGGGGTGGGTATTCACAGTTTCAGCGACTGACCCAGAACGCGTCGCTTGTGCGCTTAGTCGCGTTAGAAACGCCCAATCGTACTCCCCCCTCAAATGACCCTAACCTTCCCCTTCTTTCTCTTCAAACGCTTGTGACTAGCATTCGAGATCACCTCCGCCTCTCCGCATGGTGTACGATCCGTAGTGCCTATCGCGAGTTCGCGCTCCCTCAACCCAACACAGCGACATGGCTATCAGAAGTACTCCTTTTAGAACCGGAACGAGGAAAACAAGGGCCGCGTAGAGACAGTGACACGGTACAGGTCTGGTTCACTTCCAGGGAGAATCTCGGAGAAGTTGTTAGAAAGGACGGCGCTGATGGGCGTTGGGCCGTGAAGTCCAAGAAATGATTACTTGTATTTAAGAACACTTGAAGTGCGCTTGCACCTTCACACTCTACCCTAGTTAGCAATGACGCACTGTATCACCAACCAATCTTTCATATTCGAGGTATAATACTACCCACAGTGACCCATGATTGCGCCCAAATCCGTCCCGACATGCTCATTAGCCATAAGGTATATCACGATGGAGTTAAGAAAACTTTGTCCAACATGTCCGCAAGATCGTCCGCCTCATCCTTCCCTTCTGAAACGTCTGCAAATTCTGCGCTCACGTCACCCTCCTCTGCGTCTTGTAGTTCATCTTCTTCCTCCTCCTCTTCCTCCTCATCTTCATCGCTGAAAAGGAATTTACCCCCTCTTACAATGAGGTTTTCTCTCAGTGTCTCAATGTCTTCGTCTTCCTCCTCTGCATCGTTTTCTTGGAATTCGATCCTGGTGACCTCCTTGAGGTGCGTTCCAATCGCGCGAGCAAGCACGGAGACGGTGCCATTCTCGAGGTTATCATTCTGTAATTGTAGCGTCCGAAGGTGCGGATTCGATCCCTTGGCGAGAGCCTCGATGACCTGCGGGATCTCGCCCTCCTCCGATAGCACGCAGTCCGAAAAGTTGAGCGTGTGCAGATCCGGCCACGAAGGCAGCGCGTTGGCGAACGCCTGGTCTCCCGGCTGCGAAAGCGTGTTGTCCTGCAAGTCGAGCCATTCGAGGGCGGCGCACTTGGCGAGTCCCTCCGCCAGCTTGACGGAACCGGCCATCCGGATGCCGTTCTGCGGCAGGCGCACCTCGACGAGCGTGCCGTGCGCGGCGAACGCCTCTGCCCACGCGGAAGCGGAGCCGTCTTCCAGGCGATTGCGGCCACAGATGACGACGCGGAGGGCGCTGCGGCTCTCGGCCGGTATCGCTTTGCGAACCGCGGCGTTGTCGCGCAACGCGTTGGCGATCACCGTCCCGCCTTCGGGCCCGAGCCCGTTGTTGTTCAGGCGGAAAATTTGGAAGGAAGGGTTTTTCGAGAGGAACGGCACGATGGGGTCGACCGATCGGCCGCCAAACGCATTGTCGGAGAGGTTGACTTCCACGAGGTGTTCCTTGTCGATCAGGGAGTCGCAGAGGGCCGAGAGGGCCGTGGGGATCTCTGTGATAAGACGCCCGGTGAAGATGTCGGCAAAGTCTGCCACCTGCGGAGGTGCATTTGGAAATTGGTTGTACGTTAAGAAATGAGATTATAGAGGCGGTACGCACTCTGATCGCCGAAGCCTTCTGTAGTACTTCTGCTAGGGCCTGGGCCGCACCAACACCAAGGGTGTTCCCGCAAAGGTGAATCTCCTCGAGCTGCGTGATATTCGGTTCAATCTGACTTAGATAGGGCGCGATGTCTTCACGAGTATTTAGCTTGAGGCAGAGACCTTCGATGGAGTAGTTCATTTCGACGAGGGTATGTAGGGGGTGATAAATTGGAGGTTGGGCAATCTGACCCAGCCCACTTGGGATTAAAAGACGCGTCGAACACGTGTTTCACTGACTCGGAATTGTGGCAGACGGTTCACAGAGAGGCACGGTGGCTGGCGTAACCACTTTGCTATGTTCAATGAACTGGTAAACACTTGTTAGACAAACCCATTTATCGTAAAACTCGAACAATTATGAGACAAAAGAGTAACTATGGTACACAAGTGACAGAATCGAATAAGGCTGATAGTTCTGTATAACGTCCGAGTTTACTAGTAGATAGGCGACAGTAGAGAGGTATCTGTTGTTATATAGACTATAGACAAGGCATTCATCGTTTCGACAGGCTGTAAACGAGAAGAAAGCGGGAAGCATTCGGTGCTCGCTCTTGAAGAGAGGGTTTTCATGCGGCAAAACCCAAGATAAACTGTGTTTCTATAAATTTTATGAAGGGACCACAATTTTTGTCCCTTACGAAAAAAATATTAACCATAAATTAGAGTATATTCACCGTTATCAGTGCACTGTTGACAGTGGGAGCATCATCACCAAATTGTGAGGTTTCTTTTGCGGCGTTGCAGGTGTGAGTTGATATGCACGTGGCGGGCACGTCGTCTCGTCTCGGATAAACTATATTGGTTTATCGATTCCGGAGCTTCCATCATGTACTCTGGTCTCACCAGTTCACTCCCCTCTCCAAACCCATCATGATCACTCTTGGTGACAACGTCACCATCCCCGCAACTGGTCAAGGCCGGGTCCTGGTCCGGATAAACGCAGGCGACCACTACGAGCGCGCGGTCCTGCAGGGTGTACTGTACGTCCCCGACATGGGCGGGAAGCTTCTCTCAGTTTCTCACTTCGCGCGCCGTGGTGCCGAGAAGGCGAAGGCTGCAAACCTCTTGACTAACGCCAAGACACCACCAACGCAACCCCCGCGGGAATTCCTATGGACGAACACGCAAAGATCGCTACCGTCCACTACTTCCCGTCCGAAGGCAAAGATACCCCGCCCATAGCCATGGCCGCACACGCATCCACCTCCACCGCCGACCTCACCACCTGGCACCGCCGCCTCGGGCACCTCCACGCCGACGCCGTATCGCTCATGCAAGCTAAAGGCATGATCACCGGGATGGAAATCACGAAAGGCATCCTCCCCACGCCTTGCGAACTGTGCCTCAAGGGGGAAACAAACCCGCGTCGAAATCCAAACAAAACGCCGGACACGCGAGCGGACGTCGTTCTCGGCCGTATGAACACACGAAAACTTCGAGTACTTTGTTTACGTGGGTCGACGACAATCTAAGTCTTTGTTGATGGCCGACTAAAAGTCCGAAGTCGTAGATTGCCTCAAGACATTTGTGGCAAATGCCAAAGTGGAAACCGAGCAATGCGTCGTGTTCCTCCGCTCTGATGGAGGGGGCGAGTACATCGCCAGCGAATTGCAACAGTTCCTCAAGGACAAGGGGACCAAGCACGAGACCACCACACCGGACGCGCCGCAACACAACGGCGTGGGCGAACGCATGAACCGGATCCTCCTTGACAGAGTCCGGACAATGCTGGTCGACGCCCAACTCCCCGAAACCTATTGGTACGACTCTCTTCGTTACACAGCTCATATCTACAACGTCACGCCCACGCGCGCCTTGGACGGTATCCGTCCGGAGGAAGCCTGGAGCGGGAACAAGCCCGACGTCTCCGACCTCAAAATCTTCGGGTCGCGATTCTTCGTTCACATTCTCGATCCCCAACGGGGCAAGCTTTCAGCTCGCTTGCTAATCTGCACGTTCATCGATCTCGCACACCAGCGCAGGGCATACTGGGCCGTTCACCGCTCAAGTCGCCGATTCATAGAGTCGCGCGGCGTTATTTTCGACGAGGGAGGGGCGCCGCCGCGCTTCGAGCGCGTCACCATCGAAAACAACAGCGCGCCCAGCAGCGTCCCTGACTCAACTCCACGACGCAGCCCTAGCCACCGTCTCCGCAACCACTACCTCCGCAAATGTAAACCCCATCGTGACCTACTCGATCGATCGATCCGCCCGCCAACACGCCAGCTCCCACCGCAACCGTCATGCGCCCAAAACGCAACGTCCCCGACCATGACTCTCGATACACCGTCTCGTCCTACGGGTTGCGGCCGCGAACTGCCGAACACGCAAGCGTGGCTCGCACGGACAAGGCCACGGAGCCAAAAACTTGGGCCGACGCCTTGGCACGACCGGAATTGTGGGAAGCCGCGTGCCAAGAGGAAAGGCAATTATTCGGAGCCATGGGAGTCTACGAGGTAGTACCGCGGCCGGAAGGACGGAAGGTTATCGGCAGCAAGTGGGTCTACCGCATCAAACGGGCACCAGACGGAGTTGTTCAAAAGTGCAACGCCCACGTCGTAGCACGGGACTTCACGCTGACTTCACCCAAATTAGGTGTGGATTATGACTAAACTTCCACACCTGTTGCTACACTCTCATCCCTGCGCGCTATCCTCGCCCTTGTCGTGGAACTCCACCGGATGGACGTGAAAACGGCCTACCTCAATGCGGAGCTCGAAGAAGAAATCTTCATGGGGCCACCTCTCGATCTCGACATACCAGACTGTCTTCGTTCCCCCGGCGAATTCACCTAGATCCTCGGCATACACGTCAAACAGCATCGCGAGGCCGGGCAAATCGAACTATAACAGCAGAAGTACATCGAGGAGATTCCCGAGCGCGCTCACCAACGGGCATCTTTCATCACCCGATATCGACGTTAAGTCATATCAGCACGACTTGGGCATAACCATGTATTCCATGCTCGGGATCCGTCCGGAGAAGAACACAAGGGAGCCCTTGATCGGGTGTTTCGCTATCTTCAAGCGATGAAGGACTTACGCCTCGCCTTTCAACGTGGCGCCCCGGAAGGCCTGACACTGACCGGCGATGTCGACGCCGACTGGGCGAACGACCTGAGCGACCGCGGATCGATCTCAAGCTACGTTTACAAGCTCGCGGAGGGGAGCGATAAGCTGGAGTCCGTCGCCCTTTCGAGCACCGAGGCCGAATACATTGCCGGAGCTCACGCTGCGAAGGAAGCCATATGGCTACAACGCCTACTCGCTGAGCTCGGAATGCCCAACCACGACCCGTCCGTTCTACGCATGGACAACCAATCCGCCATCGCCATCGCGAAGAACCCGCAATCTTATAATCGAACCAAGTACACCGAGGTTCGACACCACTACCTGCGCAGCAAGGTCGAGGAAGAAGAACTCGAATTAGAACATATTCCGACTGGCGATCGAGTCGCCGACCCCTTGACCAAAGCGCTGAACAAGGAGAAGCACTCCAAGTTCGCGAAGGAGATGGGTGTACTCCGCCCAGCCTGAGAGGGAGTGCTGTGGTTATTACGGGAAAAGACCCCATGACCTCGGTTGAGTTGATAATAACGTCATTCCATCCCCATATCAATGTACAATTATATCCTGCCCCATGGGTATGTAGATCCTGGCAATACTCTTACATTCACGAGTGATTTCTGCATGATCTGACATATGGCTCGCCTGTAAGCATGAGTGCAAACTGACGTCTACGTACTGCAAGCTCTTGCTCATATTGCAAGTACAGAAGCTCACATAGAGCTCATGCACTTCAGCCCGGCATGATGCGCGTGGTGGCTCATATGGGGTTGTGATTTAGACCTCTGGTTCCAGCCCGGTTCAAACCCATGAGACACTGCCTCGTGATTTACTGATGGGGGTAAAGTTTTGAAAATATATTAAAATAAAGGACATAAATGAGTTAATTTATATAAATACGAATGAGGTTATTAAGACCAAGAAAACGTAATTAGCCAGTTTATTGTTTTTATCAGTCAAACTTCAGCAGCTCGAATCGACGTCCGCAAACCGGCGGCCCGCGAGAGCCCTATCCCATACTTCGCGCCAACTTTGCGTGTTTGTCGTGGACGTGTAACGATCCATTGGCCCCGGTGGTGCGTAACCGCGGAAAAGAGGGTGATCCTGCGAGATCGAGGCTGTCTCGGGGATGGTCAGCTTCTTCTTTGGTGATTGCGACGACACAACTGGTGCGTCAACATTGATCATATATGCGTCGGTGAAGATGTTTGCACCAAGGGTGATTGTGGCGCGTGCGATGGGCTCGCCCAGTTGGGCGCAGAGGTCGGGCTGTTGGGAATATGCAGCTTTCGGGTCAGGGTAAACGGACACATCGAGTTTCGCTCCAGGATAAAAGAAGCGCTTGAGGCGATCCGAGGTGAACGGCTGCATCAGATGTTCTGGGAGGGTGTCCACGACGGCAATGAGACCGTCCCTCAGCCCTGAGGTGAGCGCGGATGTGCTTCCCTCGGTAAGGGCCACTTCGCCCACTGACAGTTGCGCGTTTGGCGCCTGGAGGAGCACGTGATCCATGTGGATTTCTTGTCCTGTGCTGTAGAGGTAGAATGGCATCCTCGAAGGGTAGGCGACGTCTAGGTGACGAGAGCACAGCGACCGATTCTTGATCACCCTGATGTTCGTGACCTCTGCTTCCACAATTGCGCTCGTACTGAGGGGAGATGACATCAGCAACAATCACTAAGGGAGTGAATGGGAGGTATTACCCATTGGCTGTTAGCTTTGATATCAAACATCTGAGAGATTTTCGCCGAATGATTGTCGAAAGGTCCTCTCCCTCCAAAGTGCACGCCAAATACGTGGAAGTGGGATCTGCTCTCTTCGCTTCCAAGTACGCCTCTAGACCAGCATCCGATAATTCTCCGCTTAGAATGCACTGTCGTCGCTGACTAGTCGTACCAAAACAGGGCATGTGAACCAAGCTGACCGGCCCGTTTCCTTGCAGAACAAATGCTCTTAGAGCAGATACGGATCTGTTGCGCGCTACGGAAACCTGTTCGTTTGATTGAGTCGAACTCTAATCAGATGATCACAGGTTGGGGCCTTACCTCAACTTCCTCCTCGGCCACCTTGCGGAAGGTATCTGCAAGGACTTGTTCGAAGTTGGTTGGAGCTATAAATGGGGACATCGAGACGTTCACGAGGACATAAAGATCTTCTTGTCCGCTCAGGCCGAGGCGCTCCTTGAACTTCGTGAGGCATGCTCCATATTCCTTCTGCGAGAGCATGCTGGACATGATGATGACCTTCGTATCCTCGAGTTTCTCGGACATACTCTTGAGCGAGAGCCTGTCGTATATGCGAGCGTTCAGATAGTTTGCCTCCGAGACGTCCCTGTTGATGACTCCATCCACGCGGAAATTGCATGCAAACATGTTGACCACGAGATCGGAACCCATCCGACGCATGAGAGCGCAAGCGTTTGGGTCGTTGGCAATATCTTCTCGCGAGTGCTTGAGGATGTCCCGTATGAAACGACGCTCCTCATCTACCTTTTTTGCGGATGTGTCTGGGTCCATTTCGCTTGGGAGCTCTCTGAAGGGGACGACGAGGAGGTCTCGGTGATCAAGGGACATCGTCGCCCAGTGTCCGTACAGCTTACAGCAAAATGCTTCTTGAGATCGTGACGATACGAGCATGAACACACAACTCACCTTTGTGGAGGTAAATACAGATTGTCCCAAGAGGAAGCCATAACCGCCCTTGTGCAGGCCAATTACTTCATGACCCAGCCATGTGGCAACGGGTGCTGCACCTGGCTTGCTAATGAAACTAAGCGCTGCATCCCGCGTGTAGAACCAACGATGCCTATACACACCTTCCTTCGATGCCATAAACACCCATTTGCATCGCACCCTCATCGGCAGAACCCATGACAGGGCTTTTCCAAGTGACCATGCTCCGCAAACGACCATCTCTGTAACATAGCGCACCTGCTGGGAACGGGGTGTAGCCACTCTTATGTGGGTCAACAGTAATGGAATCTGCGAATCTCAAGTGGCGCAACTCCCTCTCGGCATACGGGCTCAAGAACAGCGCAGGATCATCAAGATGGCTTTCATGGCCTGAGCGGGCGGGGTTGGGCACGAGCATGGATGCGAAGTAGCCCCCCCAAGCTGCGTCGGCATGTACTAGGAAGGATAGCCCGCGTTTCTGGTACTTCCGGCGTAGCGCAAGAATTTTGGAAAGTGGATCGATGGAACCATGCTCAGTGGTTCCAATAATTGCGACGACTGCATAGACAGCCTGGCGGCGCCTTACGGACTCTGCGAGGAGCATATCCAGGGCTTGACAATCTATCCGCGCTTGCTCGTCGACAGGAATGCCGATAATATTTCTCGATCCGATGCCAGTGACAGCTTTCAAAGTGAGATTAGTAGTAGTCCACTAGCGCTTGGATACATGACTCACCTGCACCTTTCGGCCACGAATAATGTGTGGTTTTGGGGCATAAGTATCGTGGTGGCCGTTTAATCCCGAAGTATTTCTCAAGGTCGTCCTTTCCAGTCGTTTGGATAAGGTAATTGTTTAATATAGCCTGCAGAGCCGGTGCGGAGAGACCAAATCTCTCCGAGATACGACTTATGAGTGAGACGACCTCGTCGGGGGTTAAGTTTAGAAGATCCCAAGTCTCGCAGTCTGCGAGGACTTTCTCCTTTCCGGTGCAAAGTTTGACTTTGAAGTGTGCAGCGACATGGGCTAGACAAGGTTCGCTATCGGCTGCTCTTTTCAAGGCTAGTGGATAAAATTTCAGGTTTCGCGCTGCACAAGTTAGTCCAGAGTAGTCAGGGATATAACGCAACCATACTCACCAACCCTGTATTCAAAGAGGAAACCCGCCATCAATAAAACGTCGCTACGATAAACTCGAGGGGACTTACCACATTGATTCCATGTTTGCAACGGAGCCATCGCAGGTGATATGCCCCCACGCTATCGGGCCCTCTCGAGGTGGCCGGGTGCCCAGTTGAGCATTGTATCCGAACATACCGCACAGCTGTTGCCCAACGTCATATTCAATGATGTGAGTGAGAGGGCCAGCCTCGGGCGAGATATTGTTGGGATTGTACATAAGTCCCATAAGGTATCCGAGTGTGGCCGGCATAGACACATCGTTCACCATGTGGGCCATGTATCGAGGGGAATAGAACGGGACGGAGTGTTGCGGAAGTAGCCCAGAAAGGAATGAGATATTCGTCTTAAGCTTAGACATACTTGTCGTGAATGCGGGAGAAGAGGTTATTTTTGCGTCGACGAAGTCCTGTGTACCCAAATTTGTTGAGCTCGTCATGTGACAGCGGCGACAGACCAACCTCATCTTCTGGAGCAAAGTTTCGCCGACATTGTGTGAGATCTGTCAAGATTGTCTCCACAAATATCTTAAGATAATTAGCGTTCTCAGCCTTGGGGCCTAAAAACCAGGCAGAGGCAGCACAGTGGGCATCTCTCAATGAGCCGGGAACTGCGAGTGATTCAGAAGTCGCAGGACCCTGCCCATCCTTCGACGGAGAGAATAAGCTGGGGTTAGGAAGCCGTGTCAACACCTTGGCTGTCGAAGTGGAAGTGGACAAGTTGGAGACACTCTGACGACGGCGCAGTTCTGACTCCATGTCAGAGGCAGTCTGGCGGGGAAAAGAGTGGGAAAGGGAAAGTGAAGAAACAATAGACAAGTCCCAGTATATTTTATACCTGCTCTAGTTATCAGAGTTCCGATGGTTTAGGACGAACACGGAATCGAGATGATTTGTTCACGTGGCATACCTAAAAAGGGTGACCTCACACTCCACCGAGCGACGGCCCATGCCGTCCGTGCTTATTCTCGTCTCTCTGCTCTGCTTATTGCTTTTCCATTCTCTATCTTCCCCTCGGGCTGCGTCCTACTTATCGCAGCCGCCGTACCCACATAGCCTTCGTGTATTGTTGCTTTCAGTGGTGCCAGGGTATTTTTTTGTCACGTTGAAGGGATGCAATCTACCTCGGCAATTTCGCTGATCCTCTCGTTATGGTCTGAAATAGGATAGCCGCTCAGTGTCCAGTCGCCACAGGAACCAGAATACCATAGATCACCAGATCCATTCTAAAACTTTGAGCGGGGGCGAGTCCACGCAATGTTGAAATCGCGAGGGTGACGGCCCCTCGGAGGAATGGAAAGGACGTGTAAAATTTTCGCAAGTCCATGCAGCTCCGTCTTCACAGGACCGGCCAGGCAATATATCAGTTACGGGAGGCACTCGAAGAAACTCAAACAAGCTATTACATTATTGGCTTTGACCTTCACTCGAGTATGAACAGATATTTTGCTGCAGTGTAGGATAGCGATTTTTTTTGGATTCGATTATTGTGCGCCTCAGGGTACAGAGCTCCACACGGCACCACTGGTTTGGTATATACCAGGTGTTAATTATGCTAGACATGAGTATATGCGTTGCGAGTGGTTTCCCAGTAAGATGGCGATATTGTTCTACTGCTCTGTGGTATCTTCATTGACGCCTGCACGCACCTCTGACACCTGAATCATCCTTTGGAAGCTGCTGATCTATAATTGCGCGCTTCGCGACGGGCGGCAGATTTTGTAAGTACCGACGTCGCCTCGCACACATAAGAAGCGGGGCCGACGGGGAGGAACACCGGATGTCATTCATTACGAGAGGCGCAGTGGATCTGACCTTACCGATAAATGTGCCATGTGCATGGGGCTGCGCAAAGGGACAGAAGGCAAAGTGTCGTCACCAGTGTTGTTTCAACGGGGCATGCGATTCTGTTTCATGTCCAGTTCCACTACAGTACCCTCAGGCTGATGGTGGTTGGTGTTAAACGATGGCCATGTGGGGTTTCGGGGATTGTTCCATCCGCGGCATAGATACGGGAAAGGCGCGGAAACTAACTTGAAGGGCTTGTGGCCCATTGAGATATACCGAGTGGAGACATAGGAAATTATAGCCCGTATTCGGGAGAAAGACGTCATAGGAATACGAAGAGAGGCATGTACCGTGACACCAGGGCTTCTGGAGCTGGAACTAGAACAAAAGTCTTCAGCAACGGGTCAATTTTTGGTTCGGGCGCTTAAAGGGTCGGGCTTCGGCTTCGGAACTTGAATGCAGCATCGAACTCGAACGGGATTTTTTTCACGTGGTAAAACCATGAATGCATGAATAATTCAAACGATCCTTGATAGAAAAACATGAAGTCTGGCTAAGATTCGTTCCAAAACCGATATCTTGACATTTTCCATAGTTCTTCTCAGGTTTTGTCCAAAAAGATAATGTGAAGAATCTTTTGGCTTGGCTTGACAGGCCAGGACTCGGACTGCATGGGTTGGGACCGCACAATTGGCTTGACGGACCAATACTGTAAAGGGTGACTGTGCAATGCCTGCGAGCGACTTGAGTTTTTGCATCTGTTTTGCTTCCTACTTTAATGCCCCCAAACCAAGTAGTGACCCGGTCGGCGGTCGCATTCTGGACCACCCGCCCATTTTGGGGCAATGGACCAGCGAAGATTCTGCTCGGAGAGGTGCTGAGAAGAGTTTAAACCTGACCAAATTTTTAAAGGTCTCTCGTTCTTGAGATCCAGGATGAATCTCAACATTTTTGTATCACAACAAAAAATACGTTTTAGATGATTGTGTCCCAATCGTAGTCTAATACAGAAAAGAATGTGTGAGGAAGCAAGGAGACAGTCTCCAAGCCTATTTGCCCTACCAGAAGCGTGAGATGCCTTTATCTTCAAAGTTGCCCAATACCGGTCGGCATCCACACCGTTGTTTGGACTTGCCCAATGTTTTTAAGTTAGTCTTGTGTGTTTGTTTTGTTTACTTACACTGCGTGCAAATCAGACTATTCCACTGAAGAATAGTTATAGAGAACTTTAATTAATTGTTTAACAATTCTAAGCGTTTTATTAATCAAAAACCGTTGAAAGAAAAGTTTAAATAAATGTAAACCCATTTACAAACAGTTAAACAATTCCACTCATTACCCACTGTAATATGTGGAATTGTTTAACTGTTTGTAAAGGGGCTTACATTTATTTAAACTTTTCTTTCAACGGTTTTTGATTAATAAAACGCTTAGAATTGTTAAACAATTAATTAAAGTTTTCTATAACTATTCTTCAGTGGAATAGTCTGATTTGCATGCAGTGAATTATGGCAGCAATGCCGCTGCCAGTCCGCTGCCGCACATCTCGTGACCTGTTTTGGTCACGGCAATGTCACGAGCCTTTTTCCTTTTTGGCGCTCATATTTTCCTCGACACTCGACTTGTCGGTTTTGGATAGCGTTTGAAGCGAAGCTGAGGCCTGGAGCATTTCAATCACCGATATTCCATTAATACCATGTGAGTAACAAGTCGATTCATTCTCGCTAGTATTCAGTGACAATTGTTATGGTAGCTGGTCTACACCTTGACGATGTCTCTGTTCAGTCATCTGCGAGACCCGCTTTCGCTTAACCCCAAGTCACAGTTGCTCGAATTCACATCGAATTTCCCTGAATGGACCTCTCACGTCCAAGCTAACCTGGCGGACTCATCTTTGTCAGAATTGTTGTCATTAGCATCAAAATTTCTTTTGCTCCCATCCTGTACGGTCATCGTCGCAGATGCATTTCGTCCACTCTTGCTTGATCTATGTGCGCGTTGGCTGAAAGACTCAGAGTCATTAGAGGACAAGCTATCGGCACTATGTTTGTTGCTACAGCCACACACGGAGATTTTCCCGTACGTCCCATTCATAAGACTCAGTTACGGTACTTTTGACATGTCCAATAGAGTTCTTTCCACCTTCCTCCAAGAGTTTGTCCCTGATTCTGGACCCCTTTCTACAATCTTTATGTCTGTCCCCCCTGAGACAGCCCCCCCGTCTCGCCTGCATCGTGTACTTCTTGCATACTATCGTATTCTGATGGCTAATCCAGAGCTTCCAAGCTGGCTTGATTGGCCCTTGGAACCCCTCTCTCGAATCTTTTGGACACCCCACCCGGACCTTGGGGTCCGCTACCTTGCTGTACGTTGTTACGCGATGCAGAGCGGCATGAGCGAAGCCGAGAGGGAAAAATTAGAGACTACCCTCATTGGGTCAATGGCTCGTGTAGAATGCCCGTTAGAATTCGGGCTGGACCGTCACGGACGTCCCAATGTCATCGATGGCTGGCTCCTGCCTGTCACCGAAACGCAGCGAATCCATGATTCACGGAACGCCATTGTCACTGACACACGGGATTTCTCCACGGGTCAGGGAGATGTCTCTATAAAACCATTTGATTTGAGGCGCGTTCTATTAGCCAATATTGACACTGTCTAACATTTTTGTGATAGCCCACTGGTCGTTAGTATCCAGGGAGTTCTGATGTTTCGCACGTCCACGATCGCAGTGGCGCCAGTGACCCCCTTGGTCCACACTAATACCTCGAACAATGCGTTACGCGCCTTGGCGTTATATGTATCGCTCCGTCTTCCTGTCCTGTTGACATCAACACCGTCCTCGGGCAAAGCACTCTTACTTTCTCACCTTGCTTCGACGTTATACCCGGATGTTAGGAACCAGCTTGTGACAATCAACCTCGCGGATACGTCTCTTGATGGCAGGTCTCTTCTAGGATCGTATGTACAATCCGCACGATCTCCAGGCACTTTCGAATGGAAGGAAGGCGTTCTCGTGCGAGCGATGAGAACAGGACGATGGGTCATTCTGCAAGATGTTGACAAAGGAAGTAATGAAGTACTTGGGACTTTAAAGCCTCTCGTCGAGTCTTTGGGTATGGGGAAGTGGATCGGCGGACGGGCCAAACTGACCATCCCAAGCCGTGGGGAGGTAGTCGCATCAGAGAGCTTTGCCATCTTTGCTACACGGTCACTCTCTATATCCGGCCACGACATCTTTCCCCCGCCCACATTCTTCTCGTCGCACAAGTTCCACGAAGTTATCATCCCCACCCATACACAAGAAGAGCTCCACATCATCATCGTTACCTCATTCCCGAAGCTCTTAGGACCCGCTGCGTGGGGCATCATTGTCTTATGGGGTGTTATCAAGGCAGTACGGTCCACCTCCACTGACCGGGACATAGGCTTGCGCGACCTACGGAGGTACTGCTCACGCTTGGAAGCTCTTCTCCCTGCTTCGTATTCCTCACTGGGTGCTGATCCATTGTACTCCCAAGTGGATCACGTTGGCGTCCTTGTTTCCGTGTTCCCTAATCCAACTCTACGCGAGGAGATGTTCTTGCATGCCAGAGACATTTTCTTTGGCGCAGGGTCCTTAACTACGGTTTCCCGCACCCGCACCGCCGCCATTACCCCCATCGTGGCAGAGCACCTTGGTCTAACGCAAGAAAAGTGCGATTGGCTCCTTGGTCAATACGTCCCTGAGGTCGTCAATGAAACGGACTCGAATGGGCGCACCACCGGTCTGCGTCTGGGCCCTATTGTGTTGCCAGCGCGGACAAGAAAGTCAGATATCACTCTTCCACCGACGCGTCCGTTTGTGATCCACCGTCCGGCAGCCACTCTAATGTCGCGAATAGGGACATGCATTTCTATGTGCGAACCTGTACTCCTTACCGGTGAGACAGGTACCGGAAAGACTAGCGTCGTAACTCATCTGGCGTCTCTCCTTCACCGCCCGCTCATTTCCGTGAATCTTTCACAGCAAACAGAGTCCTCCGATCTACTTGGTTCTTTCAAACCGATTGATGCGCGCGTCCCTGGTTCCGAACTGCAATTGCAGTTCCTGGACTTGTTTCGTAGCACGTTCAGTCAAAAGAAGAATGTGAAATTCGAAGAGTCGACGTGGAAGGCTGTCAAAGAAGGGAAATGGAAGCGGGCGACGGGCCTGTGGAAGGAAAGCATTAGGCTAGCAAAAGATAGAATTCGCAGCAAGCTGAGCGAGGATACAAACAGGTATGTGTGGTTCTGTGTATTGGGAAGGCAGCGGCTTACCTTACCTAGAGGAGATAGCACCGAAGTCCCTGAATCAGGAACCCCTCGAAAACGCAGGAGAACAGAGGAATCACACTTCCATGAGTCAGAGAAGAGCTGGTCATCATTTGAGCAGGAGGTCCTCCAATTTGAGGCTCAATACATCGCAAAAAGCGGAAAGTTTGCATTTGGTTTTGTGGAAGGACCACTTATTCGAGCGCTAAAATCTGGTGACTGGTATGTGACGCACCCCATCCGTGATCCAGAAGAGGCTGACAGAGTGTAGGATTTTGCTCGACGAGATCAATCTAGCGAGCACAGAAACACTTGAATCTATCTCGACGCTACTTCGTGACCCCACTTCTTCTGTCACCTTGACTGAGCAGGGCTCCATGGAGCCGGTCCCGAGGCATCCCGACTTCCGAATTTTTGCTTGCATGAATCCGGCGACCGATGCTGGGAAGAAGGAACTCCCTCCAAGTGTCAGATCCTACTTCACTGAGATCGAGGTTCCTCCTCCCGATGCAGATCAAGAAACTCTCCTAGCCATTATCACTCAATATATTGGACCGTCCGCAGTCAGCGACAAGGCCGCCATCATGGACATTGCGGAGTTCTACACTGCCGTAAAGGCACTCGCCGCAAACAGACGCATTGCCGATGCATCTAACCGCCGACCTCACTTCAGCATGCGGACTTTGGCGAGGGCTTTGACTTTTGCAGCCGAAATTGCCAGTGCATATAGTCTCCGAAGGGCATTGTGGGAAGGATGTCTGATGGCATTCACGATGACTCTGGATGCACCCAGTGCGGAGCTTGTTATAACCCTGGCCCAAAAACATATCTTGAATGGGATTCGTAACATCCGTCTGTTGCTCACAAGGGAACCCGCACCACCCCAGTCACGCCCTCTAGGAGATTTCATCAAGTTTGGTCCTTTCTATCTCGAGAAAGGGGACCTGGCTGAAGTTCCAACCGATGACTATATCATGACGCCTTCCGTGGAACGAAAGCTCATCGATCTTGCGCGGATCATCTCTACCCGCATGTTCCCAGTCCTCATTGAAGGCCCTACGTCCAGTGGGAAAACGAGCACCGTCGAATTTTTGGCGAAGAGGACGTGTCATCGTTTCGTCCGGATCAATAACCACGAGCACACAGACATACAAGAGTACATGGGAACTTACGTCTCCGATCCCGTTTCTGGCAAGCTTGTCTTTAAGGATGGCCTTCTCGTCCAGGCCCTGCGTCGGGGCGACTGGATTGTATTAGATGAATTAAATTTGGCCCCAACAGATGTTCTCGAAGCGCTTAATCGACTGCTGGACGATAATCGCGAGCTCTTCATTCCCGAGACTCAAGAAGTTATCAAGCCGCACCCACATTTCATGTTATTTGCAACCCAGAACCCTCCTGGTCTTTACGCAGGCCGCAAGGTCTTGTCGCGCGCTTTCCGAGGTCGTTTTTTGGAGGTCCACTTCGACGATGTCCCACAAGTGGAGCTCGAGACGATTCTGTGCCAACGCTGTCGCATCGCCCCATCCTATGCTCAGCGCATCGTTTCTGTGTTCCGTGAGTTGCAAAAACGACGTCAAACCAGCCGCGTTTTCGAGAGCAAGCAAGGCTTTGCCACTCTCCGCGATCTTTTCCGTTGGGCCGGTCGGGACGCAGTCGGATACCAGGAATTGGCCGAGAACGGCTACATGCTCATTGCGGAGCGTGCGCGCCGGGAAGACGACAGAGCTGTGGTGAAGAGCGTCATCGAATCTATCATGAAAGTTCGGATCGACGAAGCCACGATTTACAACTTTGATCGTTTCAGAGACAACATCGAGGACTTCCTTGGTTTCGATGTTCCTTCGTCGTCAAATATTGTCTGGACCAAGGCCATGCAGAGACTGTTGGTTCTCGTGGGCCGTGCTGTGCGCTCCAAAGAGCCCGTCCTACTTGTTGGTGAGACTGGATCTGGAAAGACCTCCGTCTGTCAGGTCTATGCCGATGCAATTAACAAGCATTTGATTTCTCTCAATTGTCACCAAAACACGGAAACTGCCGACCTCATCGGTGGTCTGAGACCTATCCGCAACAAGGCTGCTGCTGAGGCAGAGACCTTCGGTGAAGTATCTTCGATATTGTCGCAATGTGGGATTACCGATGTCCCTAATAATGCCACTTCCCTTCTTACCGCCATTGATCGATTGGAGACCTCTCGACTTGTCGGACCAGGCAAAACCCAGGAGCTTAGACATAAGCTCCGACGGACCGCTGGAATTTTCGAGTGGCACGACGGCCCACTTGTCGAAGCCATGAAGACTGGTGATGTCTTCTTACTTGATGAGATTTCACTAGCGGATGACTCCGTCCTAGAGAGACTGAATAGCGTTCTGGAGCCGGGACGCACCATCGTTCTGGCGGAGAAGGGAGGCGATAATGCTGAAGGCTCGCTCGTGCTGGCTGCGCCGGGTTTTCGGCTTATTGCCACAATGAACCCCGGGGGCGACTATGGGAAAAAGGAACTGTCGCCAGCTTTACGCAACAGATTTACCGAGATCTGGGTTCCCCCTGTGAACGCAAGAGAAGACTTCGCCCAGATCGTCATGAGTTCGTGGCGGCACGAAAGCCTCAAAGCTTGCACAAATGCCGCCCTCGATTTCATCGAATGGTTAAGCCGCCGCGTATTAGAGCCTTCTCTATTCAGTCTACGCGACATTCTAGTCAGTCCTCACATAATTATACGTCACTGGTGCTGAACGTTTCTTCTTCCAAGGCTTGGGTCACCTTCTCGAACTCAGTGATAGATAACCCCACGACGAAGGCGATGCCACTTAATGAGATATTTGTGAGTTTTTTGCATGTACTAATATTCGAGGTATATTTATCTATCCTTTCTAGCATCACGCTGCGCATATGGTTTGCTTGGATGGCCTGGGTTCCTTGCCTGCGCTCTCCGGCCATTCGACGGTAGCCCTACGCAAACTTAAAGGCGATGCTCTTCTGAAGCTTCAAGAAATCGCTCCCATGAACGCAGAGGCGTCTTCCCCCCATACACCTAGCTACGACATCGACCACTTCGTCCAGCTGGGCCCATTCGCCATTCCCAAGGGTCTCCAAAAACCCTCCCCTCACGCCTATGATATTCAGGCGCCTACCACCAGAGACAATGCGATGCGTGTGGTCCGTGCTTCCCAACTTTCAAAGCCCATTCTTCTCGAGGGGAGCCCTGGCGTGGGAAAGACCAGTCTCATAGCTACCTTGGCTAATATCTGCGGGTATCACCTGTGCCGCATCAATCTCTCGGATCAAACCGACCTTTCAGACCTCTTTGGTGCAGACTTGCCCGTTGACGGTGGACGTCCAGGCGAGTTTGCATGGAAGGAGGCCGATTTCCTCAAGGCTATGCAAGGTGGTCATTGGGTTCTCCTCGACGAGATGAATTTGGCTCCGCAGTCTGTGCTTGAGGGACTTAATGCAGTCTTGGATCACCGAGGAGCCGTGTATGTACCAGAGCTAGGACGGTCGTTCTCACGGCATCCATCCTTCCGTATCTTTGCTGCGCAGAATCCCATACAACAAGGTGGTGGCCGCAAAGGACTGCCGAAGTCTTTCGTCAACCGTTTCACCAAGGTCTTTGTGGATCCATTAACACCAGCCGACCTTCTTCAGATCTCAAAGCATATGTTCCCAAATTATCCGGAAGACTGGTTGCAGCACATGATTCTGTACAATTCACGATTGGAAGAAGAGACCTCCGTGAAGCATTCGTTTGGGAGAAATGGAAGTCCATGGGAATTCAACTTGCGGGATATCTTCCGTTGGGGTATTTTGTTGAACGGGACCGATACTCCTCTTCATCCTGTCGACCATCTTCGCACCACGTATCTTTCCCGGTTTCGGACGTTTTTGGACAGGGAGGCAGCCCGCGCACTGTTTGATTCGGTATTCAACATTTCCAGCAAGTTCTTGTCGAACGCACCACATCCATCCATCTCCTCGTCAATCACCCAAATCGGACATTTCGTTGAGCGTAGAAGGTCACTGTTTAAATCCTCCTCTCGCCCTGGTGTCATCCTTCAAGTACATCTACCCTGGATCGAAGCGATGGGAGTCACGCTTCAGAAAGGCTGGCTTGTCATCATCTCCGGACCACCTGACTCTGGAAAGACCTCACTTGGGCGTGTAGTCGCTGAGCTTACGGGGAATCAACTTCAAGAAGTCTCCATTAACCACGCCACAGACACCGCAGACATCTTAGGGAGCTACGAGCAAGTCGATAGCAATTTCCGTGCTCTTTCTCTTATTCGTCGCGCGCACCTGCTCTTGGAGGGTGTTTCGCGTACTTCTTGTGGTTCGAAGGGTCATACTTTAGTCAATCTTGGTCTCTTGAGGAGGGCCGTCATCAACCCACCTGCGAATGAGTCACTACCCAATCTTCTGAAGACAACACTGACCACTTTGGAAGGCCTAGTCGATTTGTGCGATCATGAGACCCGGGAAAAGTTGGACCTCCAGGAGGGAATACGGGCCGAGCTGTCTACGCCCAGAAGAACTGGGCAATTCGAGTGGATTGATGGGCCCTTGGTCAGAGCGCTCAAGGAAGGACACTGGTTACTACTCGACAATGCAAACCTTTGTAGTCCATCGGTTCTAGATCGACTCAATTCCCTGTGCGAACCATCAGGCGTTCTCACCCTCAATGAGCGTGGCCTTGTGGATGGAATAACACCAGTCGTTGTCCCACACCCAAACTTTCGGCTGATTATGTGCGTTGATCCTCAGTTCGGGGAGCTTTCCAGAGCAATGCGCAATCGTGGGATCGAAATCTCGTTATCTCCCCCTCAAAGTCAGGAGGACATGTGTCGCCTTCAAGATTTCCACTTTTTGCCCTCACCACCGTATCATTCCGATGCCAATCATGTGTCTGCCCTGGACTTCGAGGTGTTGCGCAGATGCCTACAGAGAGGGCCAACTATCCAAAGCCCCACCACTTGGCCATCTGCAACAGCCATCGTAGGGGATTTGTCTGCCTCAGCCGTAGTCGACCGTGCTTCCACGATCCTCCCTTGCGACATCTCCACCCTCCAACCTCCGCCTCTGGCTGTCCTCAATTTCTTTGTTCGCTCGATGATTCCTGAATACACAGGTCACTTCTCCCGATTCATTTCGGGTCACTATTCGTCCGATAGATCTGGGCCCTTGCGCAATTTGCATCTATTGCTTGATGTGTGCGGCAGGGAATCAATTTGGTCTAAGCTTGGGCAAGCCCGACAGCTCATCTTGCCCCCGAACTCCACGTTTGGTCCCACCCAGGTTAGCATCGTTTACATCAACCCCCCTTCGGCATTTCTTTCTACATGTACTAAACAACGGCCAAAATAGGTACAGCCGATGGACTTTTTCATGAAGTCGACAACCCTCGCATACCAATCTATGGAACCAGACCATTTCAGGGCTTCAAGCACGATTTTACGTATATACGAACTGTTGGTGAGGACGATATATAATGATTTTGAGGGAGCTTCTTCGTCGCAACCCAATTCGTGCGACGATAATGAGACAGATGGCCCTTCCCGTGCAGTTCTTACTTACATGAACCTGTTCACGAGGGCCGCAAAGCAGCACGGGGCGAATCTACTTGGAGACCCCCCAAAGCACTTCACTCAAGAACTGGCGGTGAGAGCGCTGTTTGCCTGACACTTTCAAAAACTGACAGTAGATGCAAGGTGGAAATCCAGTTGATCATCGAACTCTTGAAATACACCGCCTTTTTCTGGTGCCAACCCCATAGTGCTGTGAATTTTTCTCTTTTGCAAGCTGTAACTTCATGGATACAAGAAGCTCTTCGGTCAACGCCGGTTCATCTCCCAGACATCAATCGATCAGCCGAGCTTCTTTCCCGTGCTGTGGCATCTACCTCAGGACTGGGCCTGAATGATATATGGTCGTCCTGGACAAGCTCCATTAACCCAAATTCTTATGCCCTCGAGTTAGAACAGGCGACTTCGGATACGGATGACAGTGAAGAAGCATACGGTGGGTCCCATTCTCAGAATTTCTGTCCATGTCTTAACCCCCTACCCAGTACTCCGAACCCAGTTATTCGAGCACATTGTGACGAGAGACCTTAAAACGAGCACTTACCCTTCTACCGTCGTGAATTCTGAGAACGTCCCTGTTCCATCAGACCTGGAGCTGGTAGGTTACCACGTCATATATCACCTTAGAATTGCGAGATAACGTTTCATCAGTGGATGTCCCACAAAATCACGATGTCAAACAAAGGGGGGCAAAGGACCAACAAGATGTCCATCACTAAGGAGCTTGGTATCTTAACACACATGCCTGATGGAGGTTCCTTCCCTGTACGCAGACATTCAGTGCGACGTCACACGGTTCTAACTTGACACAGATTCTCGACCAAATCATCGATCTAGCATGTTCAGATCATCGTATGTCGCTGCAGCGATTCGTTCCTTATAAGTATGCGTGGGTCAAGCAGCACGGTAAGTGTTCATTTTCTGGTGGTTTAATAAGTGTTGCCTCAACCGATTCCTCCCACAGTTGGAGAGGCTGGTACAATATTGTCCGCTTTTGCATCATGGTTGCAAGCTTTGTGGGATCATGACGATCCCTGTGGTCCTTCCATCCTCTTCCAACCAGTTGAGCTTTCGACTACAGTTAAGGCCTGGTAAGATGAGATGCATTCTGACTTTCGCGTGTACTGACACGCCATTAGTGACTTCCACGGCGTCACATTACTGTCCGTGAGCTCTTACGAGAAGGTACTTGAGCATCACTCGCGACTTTTTACCGTCACCCGAACTTGGGACTCGACTCGGATCGAAGATATAACAACACTCTTCCGCAAAACACTAATACTGGTAGGGATTTCCTCGTATAAACTATGAAGCGCGACATTGACTTCCCCGAATCAGCTCGTCTCCTGCTTTCATCAATCTTTCGATGAATCCACAATCAAGGATCTGCAAAGAGCCTATTGCGATTCTCACTCATTGTCTGCGCTCTTGTCGCTTCTGAGACGCTCGTCCTACCCGTGGCTTGCGTCGTCCGTCGACCGTCTCTTCAGTGGAGCAGTAGCTCTAATAGGCCATGACGGGCCTCGCTCGGTGATCCTTAGGAACCTTGGCGTTGGCTGGATCGCTCTTGCCCGCTTTTTCTTGGATTTATACGTACCAGACACCCCATTAGATCCAGCGGCGTCGCAAAGTTCCAGATCAGAATTCTGGAGCACAGAACTAGCATCCCTTTCCCACGAACTGGAGCTTGAAACCTACCTGGAACGCCGTATTAGCGGAAATGTGACGAACGGCACCATCAACTACCTCGACGAGCAGATCCGAGATATTCGTGAGCGATTACATCACATGCCCTGCGTACCTCGGATGGCTGGACGCGATGTCTTCCGGTTGCGGGAATTCTGGTCCGAGGTCACACAGTTCATGGTCAAGATTGTCCCCGAATCTCGTCTGAAGCATCTCGTTGACATGTTTCACGGGACCAGTCCAGAAGCCTCGGCAAATGAGCATGTCATCCAAGAGTCTATTGCCAGATTTCATCAGCGCCTGGGAAGTGCCTATCCGGAGTTCGACGACATTGGCAGGCCTTTGATGTTCGCCTTACTCTACTTGCGGCTTGGCCTTCGCCTCGTAGCGCATGCTTCTACGTGCGAAAACACAAAATCCATCGAAGAATCGTCGCAGGCTCTTGTGGCCTTCCCTTCCGTGAGAGGAGCAACCGCATTGATCACCGCTGATAGCCGAGGAGATTTTCGTGCCGTCGAAAGGGGTCCCTTCGAGTCACTGTTGCTCGTGTTGACGGCAATTGCCTTTGAGGTCGAACTGGGCGTGGATGTGCAGTCTCGCATCGCTTCGATAGAAAACGTGTACGAGCGTGCAGCAAGGCTCTGGCTCATCGATCAGAAAAAGCGGGAAGAAGCAGATACTGCTTCCCAGTCATTGTATCGCACAAATCTGGTTTCCCATGATTCCAGAATCGAGTCGGAGCTGGAGGAAGAGGATTTTCTGGCCTTATTCCCCGACTACGAAGCCCTTTTTGACCCAGAAGTTAACCAAGGCCGTGACCGTGATCATATGCCCCGACAATACACGTCATTTGATGAATCCTTTGCGAATAGCCTCATACATCTCCATCTCCTGATCATGGCACCGGGAAGCCATCCGTCGAGTGCCCAAACTCGTCTTTCGGGCCTTCGTGCTGCGCTTCTGCCGTCCATTCTGGACAAATATCAACACAGCCTTCCAGAGACTTTGGACGATCATAGCTTCCCTCACCAAATCTCCCTCCTCACAGCCCGCCTACAGAGCCTTCACCATCATGACAACTTGAAGTCCGCAGGCCCTTATAACTTCTACATCGACTCACATGTGCCAGAGATACGAAGAGCAGCCACTCTCGTTGAATCGCTCAAGAAAGCGCTTGACGCTCTCACCCAGGAATGGCCAGACCAGATGGTTCTGCAACACCTTAGAGATCGCTGCGTTCAAATTCTTTCCCTTAGCGCTCAGAGCCCTGTGGCCAAAGTCCTTGTCCTCCTAGAACAATTATTACTCCAGACTGACGACTGGGAGATGTATGCTAGTCAAGAAACTACCCTCAAGAAGCATCGAGACGCAATAACAGAGCTTGTCATCTCCTGGCGACGACTAGAACTATCATCATGGCGTGGTCTCCTCCAAACTCAGGCTCGAACCTTTGAAGAAGGGGCGTCGGAGTGGTGGTTCCGTCTATATAACGCCATTGTACGAGGTCTTCTGGATATTCTGGATCGTAATCCCTTAGACACCTTGGACAATTATTTGGATCAACTCGTTCCGCTGCTTGATGACTTCCTCAAATCAAGTCCTCTTGGACAATTTTCGAGGCGTTTAGATCTTCTACAGAGTTTTGAGCCCCTTCTTCAGCATCTCGCACTCATCAAGTCTGAACAGGCAAGAGAGCCTCTGAACCGTGTTCGACGCATCGTGCACTCGACTCAGGCATATTATACGCAGTTCGTCTCTTCGATCACATCATCATTCACCACACAAGAAAAGGATATCTCAGAGGAGATTCAAGGTTTTATCAAAGTTGCCAGCTGGAAGGATGTAAATGTCCAAGCTCTCAAGGCTAGCGCCAAAAAAACACATCACCAACTTCACAAAGTCATCCGCAAATACCGCGATATCATGCGCCAACCTGTCAATGAATTCCTTCAACCAGAGCGAGTATCAGACGCGGAGTTATTATCAAATATTCACCTCCCCAAGTCTTGCTTGCAGACCAAGACGGTCGACAGCACTTGCCTGCTCACTCACCTGGCTTTAGCTGATGGCCCAGCCCACTTGCGAGATCTAAGCAAGACATACGGGAAATTCGATATATTGATCACCTCCCGCATTGATTCCTTCATCAGATCGGTACCGTCTGACAGCTTGGATAATTTGATGGAGCAAATCATCTCCACAGCGAAAGAGCTAGCCTCAGTCAATATCCCCGCTGGGGCTACGGCAGAGCGCAGGGAGAAACTTTGGAAGGCTAGTTTAGTACTCAAGCGGAAGGCTTGGAGTGACTTCGCCAAAGAGTTCAAAAGGATTGGCCTTGCGACGAACGTCCGGTCAACTCTGCTACTTCAACAGAGGAACGATAGGTGGCTGAGGGAACAACCATTCTCGGACATCGGAGTTGGCAACTTTGTAGACGTGCAGAACTCGGAGAAATATTTTGTTCGGTTGCAAAGCCTGCTCCCCAGACTACGAGCTACACTGGCCAATCATCATGGTGATATTTCGGCACAAGATCTCCAACGTTCCATCATGCTACTTGAGTCAGCTTTATCACTGTCGCTTAACTGTAGATCCAAGTGAGTCTACCCTAAAATTGTGTGTTTTCTCGCTAACATGGAATTTCTGTCAAGGCTAGCGATTGATCTCAATGCGTGGGCGAGGTTGAAGTCTTTATCTCAACGACTAGCCTCTATACATCAATCTTCGGGAATTTCCGCGTGGGGACCCACGGCCTCGGAAATCGCCTTGAATACGGAGGGGTCAGTGACTAGAATGTATCACGCCATCTCGGAAACCATAAACAAGATCAATGAACTCGGGGGTCTACCTGGCGCATCACCCGCCCCTGCTACGTTGCTAGAGGGTGTACAGATATTGCTCTCATCTACCCAAGAATGTGGGGACGCACTACGGTCAATAGTAAGGAAACTGAAAGAGACGAAAATGCATGTTCTTCTGCAAGGTGCGTGAATTCGTTCCAGAAGACGCCGTGTATTGAGAAGTCTTTGGCAGATGAGCTTGATGCGGTGGCTGCTGCCCAGCAGCACATCACCAATACCCAGAATCTCTTTCTTGAATGGGAAAAAAGCCTCCCGCAGTTTAGACTTATCATCTTACCTCTGAGGACCTGGCTGGCGTCGCAGATGTTGTCTATCCCCGACGTATATCAGCCATCGAACCAATCTGATCCTGGGTCGGACCAGGTCATCGAGGCGCTCCTCAAATCCATACAATCTGTCCTTTCTGTTTTGCCCGTAGAAGATCAGTTCCCTGTTGCGAGCCAAGATAATTACCTCAAAAACGCAGCATCATCTCTTATCAAAGTCGGCGATCTTCTTCGTGTTGACTCGAAAGTTGCACTCCTGAACTCTTGGGTGGAGCGGCTGGCAGGGTACCCACCAGAGGAAATCAAACAGAATGTGTCACGGATACTCCCCTTCGTCCAACGATATACCCTTCTTGTGGAAGAACAACTTGCTTGCATGGCAAGATGGGTAAATAATTTATTCAAGCTCCAATTTGCCGCCTGCTCTGTGATGCTCAACATAGCAACTAATGGCTTTTGCAAACCACCTGATCTCGAAGAACCGGGAGACGAGAGTGCAGAAGACGAAAGCGGTGCCGGTGGCGTTGGTTTTGGCGAAGGAGTTGGGAACGAGAACGTAAGCAAGGAGATCGAAGACGAGGGCCAAGTCGAGGGCTTGAAAGACGAAGGTGGCGAGTCGAACAGAAGAGACGAGATCAAAGAAAACGACGACGATGCTGTCGAAATGGGAGACGACTTCCAAGGCGAGCTCGAGAACATACCAGAGAACGGTTCTGAAGAGGAGCGGCCCACCGACGACGAAGAGGAAGGTCCGGAGGAAACGTTGGGTGACCTGGATGTAGGAGATCCGGACACAGTCGATGAGAAGCTTTGGGGAGATGAAGCAAGGCCCCAAGATGACAGTAAACAAGACAAGACCAGCAAAGACCAGTCCAACAAGCCCTCCGCCGACTCCGAAGTTGTTGCCAAAGAGAACGAACATCCAAAGGATGGTTATCCTCCCGAGGAGAAGAAACCCGACGACTGGAACACAGGTGACGAAGGCAGTAATCCCGAATTGGACGGCGAGAACATGCCAGGGGAGGAGGCCGACGAAGACAACGAGGAAGATGCACCTGGAGCTAGCGGAGCGGCGCTAGATGATTTTGTACAAGATTCGGACATTTTGGATCTTCCCGATAATCTCGAAATGGACGAGGATATAACGCGGCAAGATGTTAGTGAGGACGTGGACGATGATATGCTCGGAGATGATCCAGACGGGATGACTGACTCGTTGCACGGTGATGACGAGATAGAGTGCGAATCTTCCCCAGAGCAGTCTTCTCAAACAAAGGATGATATCAACAACGGTGAGAGTGTGGATGACCAGCGTCAGGAGGGAGAGGAGATGGATACTGGGCTAGAAGATTCCTTGCCTGAAGGGGATGTCAACATGCAACCCGACATACGACCAGGAGACGAAACTGGTAATGAAGCTGTTCCTGACTACTCGTTGGACTCCAACGTTCGCGAAGACTCCTCGGAAAGACCGTCAAAAGGAGACCGTGGCGCGAAGGCCGCCAGTATAAGTGAGGAAGCTAGGAATGACGACGCGTTAGTCCACCCTTTCTATTCCGTTATTATGGTCCTCTTCTATGTTAGCTGACTCTTGTATCAGTATTGCACGTGACGAGAAACTCGAGATGATAGCTGCAGACAAAGGAGATGGTGGTGCTCCCAGTGCCGAGGCCGGCACGGCACCGTCGCGCGAAAATGTCCCACAGAGCATATCGCTCGACCACGGACGCCGTCTTGGAGATGCCTTCAAGGAGACTATTATGCACTCTGACGGAATTCTCGAAAGCGACCATACTCCTGCCAAGCAGGCAACACCAAACCCCGAGACCTCGGACCTGCAGTACCTCCACGAAGACGATGTCGATCATGACATGCAAGCACTCGGCCCTGCAGGAGCTGAAGAAGTAGCCAAGCTTAGCGAACTCCACCTCGTAGATGATTCCCATGGGTCTGATATTGCGAACCAGATGGATGTTGATGATCAAGAACACCCAACTCCCCAGCTTGGATCTATGCCACCACCTTTACTTCCCTTTCCTCCTAAATCTGAAGAGCGGGCGCTTCCGGACGACACCCCTGGGGGACTTCTACAGAGTGAGGTGCAGTCTCTGCAACCATCGCGCGGCACCGATATTCATAACGAGAGCCATACACCTAATATCGAAGCTGATGACGAAGTGCCGAAGTCCGAGCACGTTGAGCTCGCCCTGCGCCAATGGAAGGCCGATGGCCAACCTTCCGAAGGTGCCCAAAATCTCTGGCGTCTCTACGAGTCCTTGACGCAAGATCTGTCATATGCCCTGTGCGAACAGCTACGCCTCATTCTTGAGCCTACTTTGGCTACAAGACTCAAGGGGGATTACCGGTCTGGAAAGCGCCTGAATATGAAAAAAATAATCCCCTATATCGCCAGCGAGTATACTAAGGACAAGATCTGGCTGCGCCGAACCCGCCCGAGCCAGAGAGAATATCAAGTATTCCTTGTTCTGGATGACTCCCGCTCAATGGCCGAATCGCACTCGATCCATCTCGCATATGAGGCGCTTGTACTCGTATCTAGGGCCCTCAGCAGACTTGAGGTTGGGGATATCGGCATTGCAAAGTTTGGGGAGACTGTGGATATGCTGCACGGGTTCGATGACGGGCCACTGACGGATCAAGCTGCGATACAACTCATGACCGCGCTTACTTTCAACCAGAAGGCGACGAATGTGCTGGCCTTATTAGAAACAAGCCTCAAAGTACTCGAGGCGGCCAGGGAAAGCCGCTTGACAAGGCCTTCGTCTGCCGGGGATCTCTGGCAGCTTGAGATTATCATCTCGGATGGGATATGCCAGGACCACGAGAGTCTTCGTGCTGTGCTGCGCCGCGCACAGGAACAGCGGGTTATGATGGTCTTTATCATAATTGACTCCTTGCATTCAAACGTAGCTCCAACCGCACCTGGACTAGAAGGCAGTGGGACGGGCACCTCGCAAAATTCAATCCTCTCGATGCAACAGGCGACGTATAAGAACGTAGACGGACGCATGGAGTTAAAAATGCAACGATATTTGGACACATTCCCATTCGATTACTACGTGGTATTACGAGACGTGGGGGCTCTTCCGGAAGTGCTGTCTGGAACCATTAAACAGTTCTTCGAGCGGATATCGGATGTATAAGTGCGGAGTTTACGTAGTAGTGTGATTACCGGAATTAAATAATTACGATTTGGTTGTTCAATCACGTGAGTTCCCCGAGAGTAACCACGTGCGGTGCGCATTTCGCTGGCTGTTGGCACATGTGCTGTCCTCCCCATTGATACAACATATCGCGATGGCGCGTCTCCTCAAACTCTCTCCGTCATCCCAAGAAGATATCGTTCTTTCCAGCCCGTCCGAAGAACGCAAAGGACTGCTATCTGGCGTCGATACCCTCCCAGTTTCCGAAGTTGATGAACCAAAGCTATCATCGTTGTGGCGTAACAGCAGGTTGTCATTTGGACCTGCTCGGATAGCGGCTCTTATCGGCGCATTTTTCGGCCTAGTTTTGGGTGGATTCTACTGGTTTTCTGCTCCTTCATGCTCGGCTAGGGCCTTGCATTTCAACGGCGACACCCTCCGTTCTAACGGAACACAGGAGTTCAAACGTACCGTTCTGCTCGTGTCCATTGATGGTTTGAGGTATGTATTATTTGGTGTCCATCATCACTTCGCTGCTAACGGTTTACACAGGGCTGACTATTTAGACAGGGGCTTAACACCCCACTTACTCGATATCAGCAAGCAAGGTCTAAGAGCAAAGTCTATGAAGCCAGTATTTCCCGTGAGTATCTCATTTTGCTATGGTGGGACGTAGCTCATCATTTCCGATAGACATTGACATTCCCGTGAGCGATATATCTTCTAGGATTTATCTTTGGGTTGTTGACAGTCCCATAACGTAGTAATCACTGGGCCCTCATGTATCTGATTCCATAATTTTTGTGTTTGTGCTGTCATTGACATGATTCAACAGGACGGGACTTTATGCTGAGTCTCATGGGATTGTCGCGAACGTCAGCCACAAGCGTACTGTACTCGAACGTATATTGATCCCTTGTTTAGAACTTCTGGGACGCAGAGACAGATTCAGAGTTTCATTATAACAACGTCTCGTCCTGTTGGCAACCTCGTTGGTGGCGCGGAGAACCGGTGCGCGAGTTGTCATGCTCAGTATCATTGTTGCAGGTGCTAATACCCGTCGTAGATGTGGGAAACGGCTGAGAGGGCGGGGCTCATTACTGCCAACCTGATGTGGTACGTTTAACCACGTTTGCTACTTTTGTGAGTTCCACGGATTTTATTAGGCCGGGCCCTCCTCAAACACTGTCCGGGGCTTCGCCTTCGTATTTTGTCGCTTGGGCGGTATGTACCTTCATTTTCGGCTTCCAAACGTTTTATTGGAACTTGTATAGGATAAAGTTTCGTTGGACGTCAAACTTGCCAAAATATTGGAATGGATTGACCTCCCGCTAAATGAACGTCCTCAGCTTATTCTTGGTACGTGCTCTGAAACTTGAGCAAGTATCCGCCTAATGCCTTATTTTAGCGTACGAACCCTCCTTGGATCAGGCAGGGCATGCAGCGGGACCTTACTCTCAGAGAGTCAATGTAATTCGACCCGTACATTCTCCCGTCATGACTGGCTCACGCTCTCTAGGATACCCTAAAATACGTTGATGCTTTTGCGAGAGACTTGCACAAAGCTCTGGTGGACCGGAATCTAACCGACATTGTGGATGTCGTCTTTGTGAGCGACCACGGCATGACAGATACCAGTCATCCGGAGCTTGTCTATATTGATGATATACTGGGCGAGGATGGGTGGCAAGCTGTCAAACACGAGGATGGTGGGCCACCTTCTATCGCGTTCTAATATTCGCATCTAATGAGAATTTTAGGCTGGCCTTCCATGGGGCTTCACTTCGATCCTTCGGCCGACGCTTCTCATTATCTTGACGTTTTACTCGCAGCCGCCGCCGAGAATAGCGAGAAGTTTAGCGTATACACTCCGCAGACAATGCCTGAAAGGTATCACTTTGCACACAGCCCCCGAATTGCGCCCGTTTATGTGGTTCCGAACATTGGTTATGTGTTGACGACGCGCAAAGAGGGAGATGTTGGCCTATCGAAAGGAGTATGTTGGTCCTCTGAACCTCGATCATCGCCTGACAATTCATTTGACTGCAGAATCACGGTTATGACAACAATGAACCTGCTATGCACGCCGTATTCGTTGCACATGGCCCGTTTTCTGCCGTGGCGAAAGCTCTTCATCATGGCCGTAGTACCTCCCTCCGCCCACGCTGGCTGTTGAACCCCAACAAAGGCTGGCACTCAACCTCGGACGAGACTTACGTGATGAGCGGGTTCCAAAACGTCGAAATCTACAACCTTGTCATGAAGTTGTTGGGTATTGAAAAGCAGGCAGCGAATACAAACGGAACGACCAGGTTCTGGGATAAATATCTCTAGGCGACTACTATACCTTCCATTTCCTGTCTCGGCTTCAAGACGGGCGATTATCGATCACCCATCTGTGATGATGCCGGATGCCTTCCACGCATCAACAAAGTATCGGGTATATAAACTTCGTACATGTTTAATTGTACCCAGATATCTTAATGTTCATTCCCACTTGACATAAGAGGGGCCGTTGTGCAGAAGCTCTGGACGTACCTTGGTCCATCAACGCGACGCCACGGAATATTATTACCAGAGTTGATAGTCATGTTCCGCTGAACGAAGAACTTGTGTCTGGCACGCTTTTAGGGGAATATGACGTGCCATTACCTGGGCTAACATCACGTCCTGAATATACAGGTGGAGAAATCAACACTAGCGTAAGAATCGGTACAGACCGCCACTGCTGTCGAAACCCGCACAGGCTAGTTTACTCCTGCATCGAAAACAGTCTGGTTCCCAGGATGAACCTCGAGATGCTCGCCCGTTGCGGATGGGACATATGACTCGTCTGGTAGTCCGGTCTCATCGAGACCCTCGGCGGCTTCTATAATCTCGTACAGTTTCGACGCGACCTCAGGTGGTGGCACGCGTCCCCCAAGGATATCACGGGCCGGTATTGCCGAGCCGTAAAAGTCCTTATTTGCATCCTTCCGTTCAATCAGGGCTGTACCCTCGAGCGATAACCCGGCGAACAATCCTATCAACCAACGCCATGCAGTGAATGAAGGAATGTGGTGGTATTTTCAAGGGATGACGCACCCTTAGACTTGGAGTACGAGAACATCGGTGACGGATGTGCGAGGGTCGCTTGAACGCTTCCTCCAGTGCCGATAGGACCGGCAGTTGCACTGACGTTCCCACCAATGGTGACGTTTCCACCGAGAGAGAATGCCCGAACCGCGTCTTCGCTGTTGAGGACGATGACAAAATCTGTGATATCTGCGCCGATCTGGAGACCCCAGCCGACACCACCCGTCGCGATACAGGACGGGGCAGACCACGAGCCATCTGGTAAGCGAGCTATGACGAGGCCAGAGCCCGCTTTTCCAGAGAAAACAAAGCCCGCCTTGAGGACATGGAACACGGCGAGGCCTACGTTGGGAAAAAGGTAGTGGGTATGTCGAGTCAGCCGGAGATGGGAAGAGGATGTGGGAGTGACGGTACCTCGTGCACGCTGCAGGACGGCTTTGGGTATCGAGTTGAGGGCGGATTCAGGGTGGTCAGGGTCGGCTTTGGAAACGATTCAACATGATACCGTGCGGGGTGAAGGCGGGGGACACAAACCAAGAAAGGTCGCGAGGATCTTCGCGGCTTTCTCAGCCTCTCCGGGCAAGCTGAAGCCCTGTGCGAACGATTGCGACGACGATTGCACGCGGCTGGAACCTTCCTTGAAGAGCACCGAGGCCTGTATGCCGGCCTTGACCGCACCTTTCTTGAATTTATCGAAGACTGACATTGGGAGAATAGGCACACGGAGGTGACACGGAGGAGAGGCAAAGTGGTATTACGTCATATTAAATCCGTGACAAAGGCGTGACACTTCTGATGATTGCACTTCTGACCCTCAAATTGACAAAGTGCTTCGAAGATGAAGAAGCACCGTTCCGACTTTTTTCTTTTCTCTGCTTTAGAATGGAGAGGTGTCAGTCCATCACCGGATCACCTGCTATCGCCGTGCGCCATCAAACCATTTTGACCCCAAGCCACTGCCCCAGTGACCCCCAAATTCTGGTATTGTCGACATTGTGCAATGAAACTCCTCGTACATTCCGAGGATCCTTGTCCTCGGACGTGTTGTGGTACTTGTATTTCGCACCCCAAGATTCAAGTGTTACCAAATCTTCACATCAACTGCGGAACAAGTTCCGCTGGAGAACCAAAGATGGGGACCATTCTGCGCCAAGGTGGTCAGGTGAACAATGCCCTCATCATTTTCGAAAGTAAATATGGCTCACATCCTACAGGAACTTGTTCATCGGCGCCACGCTCACCCGTCGTTGGACACTGCGGAACCGTAGATTACGACCCCAATATGTCACTGCATCACCGGCTCAGACATATCACCTGGTCCTCGTAACTGTCATAGGCCGATTGCGCTCGATCTCGAACATCGATGCCCGGTCGTGGATTCGTTTCACATGGGCGGGGTGTAAGCATCTCTCGCCCTTTAAATGCCTCGTCAGATGCTTACTTGTACGTTAGGTATAATGCTTCTGCATCATCATCACGTGAAGGCCCATCAGCGCCCCAAATTGCGTCGTTTGCTGAAAAGGGGAAGAAAACACTATCATCAATCTCATCGCTGTACTCGGTCTGGCCCTCCCACCATTGGGACCATATGCTTGGCATGTGGCGCAGAGGCAGCCAAGACCATCGTTACGAAAAGACCCTCGACAGATGGCCCGAATTTGGCAAGAGCTCACCAAACGGAGGGAATATTCCCGCCAAATGACAGTCCTTGGCTATTCGACCTCTTCTCTTTACACGCATTTTACACGGCTGTAGGTTGTGCGCCCACCCTCTAACGGTATCCGGTGTTTCGCCTCACCCCGAGCCGGAAAAAAGCGACACGACATTACCGTAGAGAGTTATTTGTCTGCTTTGGTCGTTCGAGTATAAAAGCACCTCGGTGCTGTCCCCCAATCCCTCATCACGACTCTTCACATATTCTAGCTCACACCCAGCATGTCTCACTTTGTTATTACTGGCGCACAGGGCGGGAACACCCAAGGTGCTGCCGCACCAAACCGCCTCGAGATCAATACGCTCATCAAGAACCAGAAGCAGTTCTCTCTATACATCCAAGCTCTCAGTAAGCCACATTCTAGGCAGTCCTGATCACCCACTGAGCCCAACCACCCCCAAACAGGAGCCATGTACACGACCCCTCAGACCAATTCAACCTCTCATTTTCAAATCGCCGGAATTCACGGTCTCCCGTACGTGCAGTGGGAGGGTGCCGGTGGCACCAGCCCCGTCGCAGGGTCCCGATGGGGCGGATACTGCACTCACGGATCTGTGCTATTCCCGACTTGGCACAGGCCCTATGTGGCCCTATACGAGGTTGGTGGTATTTTGTGGGTCTTGCGCATACAACAATATTCATGTAATTATATAGCAAGTGATCCAGCAGCATGCTCTTGAGATCGCCAAAACGTACCGTACCGATCAACAACAGTGGTTAAGCGCCGCCCAGAACCTACGGGCGCCTTACTGGGATTGGGCTTCCAATTCCGTCCCGCCTCCTGAGGTTATCTCTCTGCAGACCGTCAATATCACCACGGCTGATGGTAGGACGACTTCTGTTCCGAACCCACTGTACCAGTATACTTTCAATCCCATCGACCCATCCTTCCCATCACCTTGGAGGTCTTGGAGGACGACAATCAGGCATCCCGATAACCCAAACAGCCCAAATGCGACCACTGACTCCCAAGACCTGAAACGGTATGACTTTGTGTTACCTGATTCAAGCATCTGTCGCTTATTCTTCCTACCAAAAGTGACCTTCAGGCGATCCAGGAAGACATCACCACAAGTTCCTACAACCTTTTATCCCGTGTTCACACTTGGCCTGCGTTCAGCAATCACACCACTGGTGACGGCGGCAGCTCTAGTAACTCTCTAGAAGCCATTCATGACGAGATTCATGGTATGATTGGTGGTCAGATGGGTTATCCCCAAGTTGCTGGTAACTCACTGTCCTCGCGAGTTTTGGGTGATATCTAACTTATTTTCCTTCAGGATTCGATCCTATTTTCTGGCTCCATCACTGCAATGTTGACCGCATGCTCTCCCTTTGGTCAGCAGTCAATCCTGGAGTATGGGTCACAAGGGGCCCAGCCGAAGGCGGGACCTGGACTGTCCCTGGCAATGCCTCTATCGATTCTAATACTCGTATGTTGAATTCCCTCTGAACTCACATTAGATTACTCACATCCATCTCAGCCCTCACGCCTTTCTGGAACTCGCAGACAGGGTACTGGGCTTCGACTGGGACTACGGCGACCGCTGGCCTGCATTACTCATACCCTGAATTCAACGGTCTCAACTTGGGAGATCCACGGGGTGTTCAAAGGGCGATTTCGACTTGGATCAACCAGCACTACGGCGGGGGACAATTCTCATTAGCCAGCAGTGCCGTGCCTGCTGTGAGCCTCCTTGCTCAGCCTCCCTCCGCAGACTCTGCCCCTGCACCAGCACCAGCAGCCCAAGGTCACGA
>Ga0307510_10000565_pt1 | contig 37308 bp, 39 predicted proteins | sample 12_EM_MG_FD_207224 | JGI IMG/M metagenome (GOLD analysis project Ga0307510, IMG submission 207224) | Populus trichocarpa ectomycorrhiza microbial communities from riparian zone in the Pacific Northwest, United States - 12_EM | ecosystem: Host-associated > Plants > Roots > Unclassified | place...
CACGGGCCATGGTCACTAAGGTAGGTACTTCTGGTCAAGAGGGGGCTGTCTGTATCGTATGGTACTCCGCGGACAAGTGCTGCGGTCTGTATGAGTCGAACAATAGAGAATGAGCGAGAGCGAATGACAGATTGACAAGTTGCCTAATCCATCCTTAAGGGTCGAACAATGGCAGCGGGTCATTCCAAGAAGAGAAGCGTCGTCATGATGCGATGACGACCACGAGGTTTGAGGCTGATCCGAGGAGATCTGATCTCCGCGTGCCCATTCTGGTCTAATGGGCGTCTAGCGTAAGCAACTACCCTTTAAGGTAGTCCGTATTGATGGTGACCCAATTAAGGGCCATGTCGCTATCCACATCTTCTGCGGAGCTCTGCGTGGATGAGGGATTGTCTGCGGATCCTCCAGGAGAGGTCAACTGGTAGCCCTGACTTTGGGGCGAGGTGCCAGCTATGGGCGATGAGGCAGTAGGCGTGATTGAGTGGTAACTGCCTTCTCTACTAGTGCGTTGGTGTATGGGTGCTGAAGATGGACTTGTGGGTGACAGGGAGTGCTTGCGGGACACAGGACTATCCGGGGCAAGGTACTCTTGCCATGGTATGACAGGGGACTCTTCTGGGGACAAGGCGTGCGTGTTGCCTCCAGGAATATCGGGTTCATATGGGATGAATGGTTCTGGCTCTAAGGGCGGTGTGTCCTCCATGGGACTGTCTGGATCTTCCAGTGGGTTCTCTGGGGTTGGCTCTCGGTACATCTCCATTGAGGAGTACTCCCGACGATGGATGTTCCATGGGACGGGGACGAGGGGCTTGACTGGGGGCTGATCAAGAGGTGACGATGGTTTGGATGGTTCACTGGGTGGCAGCAGTGGCAGGTCTGGTAGGGGTGATGGGTTCAATGGTAATGGTCACTTGGCCATAGGTGGAGGGTTGGATATGGTGATGAGGAGGGGGTCCGACGAGGATGAGAAAAATTGGGGTGGATCATAACACTTAAGCCTGACTTAGTTTGCAATCTATTGCGTTCTAAATCCTTGTTGCTTGACAAACTATTTTCCTCTTTTATTTCTTTGGAATTATCTTCAAGTCTTTGAAGATATTCCCCATTCCTCTTTATCTTCACCCAGACATTGGTCTTAGCAACCTTCTCGCTTTTATCACCTTCCAGAGCACTTCAGGTTACTAAGGGAATCACAACCCTTGTAACTTCATCACTGCCACATATCTCACCTTTGCGCACATTGCGCCTTAAGGTTCAATAGGCCTTAACACCCCCCTCCCCCAAAGATATTGACAAATGTCAGTGGAGAGCCAGTGACAAGAGCCTTGATACGCTGGAGTGTTGTTGTCGGGGGATCAGTGTGACCAGCCTTAGGTGATTGTTATTACTCATACGGTACAGCCTTTGTAAGTCGTGGGAACCGGCCCTAGTGGTTGGTGATTGGATGACTGATGCTTTGTGATGTGCTTACTGATCTAGTTGGAGTCGCTTATTGATCATAGTAGTACTTAGTCATAGCATGTATCTGGCTTACTACGTCATGATTAGTCGTACTTGTATCTCTAGTATAAAAGAGGCTCACTGCTGTCCCTAAGACGGCAAGTTGAATCTCCTGTCAATTCAACTCCCTTCTCTTTTCTCTTACATTCTACTACAAGTGGGCACTAGGACGTTACTCTAGTGCGGGAACCACTTCTCACATATCGACTACAACTTGGCACCAAGCCATCCACACAACATACCACCAAGTTAGGACCGCAATTCTAAACCAACACTGAATCAGTGTTGCCCTCACTTTGTGGCAGTGACATTAGATTCAACTTTCTACATTCAAGACGGCTAGTAGCACATACAACAAGCTCTTGACCAAAGAGCAGATACTCGAAACCAAACTAAACTCTTGTATCGCATACAAAGCACCCAACGCTACCGGGACCAGAACTTACCCCATCCAACTATTTTGCGATAACGACGACAAGGTTGTAAACAAACACACCATCCCAGTCTGCCTGTACAACGGAATCTGGCATCAGATTACACATGACTCTAGCACAGGACTGCCTTGATTATGGCAACCACTAACCAGCATTCACCTTTTCAATATCGAAGAAACCAAATCAGAACTAGAACCCAAGGAGCAAAGCGATAGCTCGAACAGTGAACCAGCTGAAGAAGAAGAAGACTCAGACGACGAGTTAGCCAAACAAGCTGGAGGACTCAACATCAACGACCAAATCAGGGACGCAGAAATACCCAAAGAACTCACCCCACAGAGAAATACCGTCTCCCTTCTGTGGCATACGAAGCTTTCACCCATTTCACCAAAACTATCAACCATGGCTACTTCCTCTATCACGATCCAACAGCCTGCAGATATTCAACCACTCACTCAAGGAGGAGGAGATGGCTCAAGCTCTAAAGGAAAAAGCTCTGGAAGTGGCACTACTGGAACAGGAAGTGCGACAACTGCGACTGCTACTGGAACTGCAGCAAGCGTTAATTCCAAGCTCAGAGCCAGTCTTGGCCGATACTCCACTCCTGGTGGAGGACGATTGGGACCACCCAGTGGAGAACCCCCAAGTGGAGGACCACCCTCAGGAGGATCTGGAGGTCCAGGTGGTAATCCACCCGGAGCACCAGGACCTCCCACACCAGTACCCCCGGTCCAAGGAGGCCAACAACCCATTGCAAGAGCAGCTGTTAAGGGCCAAGGACCCTAAGGTGCGATGTGCACGGGTTTGTATAACGGCGGCGGGACTTGTACTTCAAGGGATCGCAGGTAGCGAACACTGGCCCTTGGATGCGCTGGTATGATGGGTCTGCACGTATGCAAGACACTAGTGGTGATAATGAAAGATGTAGAGAAGAGTCTCGACGATGTTCGAGACGACTTAGAAGGGATGCAGGCGAAAACTGAAAGCGCGGTGGAAGCTACAACACTTGGGATTAAACCAAGTCAGGCTTAAGGCCCAACTCTAGGAAAACACGAGGTCTTATATATATGTGAGGAGGCTGTATGACTAAGGCCTAATACGACGAGTACTTGTACTAGTAACGAGTCATGGCCAAAAAGATGGAGTCATATACTGCGGAACTGACTCACGCGTGAAGGTAACAAAGAGAGGGAGTCAGTATGAGTCGCAAAACGAGGCTATGAAGAAAGTATAGTTAAGCGGGCCGAGAATCCGGAAGCGAGACTTAGGTAAGCAATAGAGACGAGTCAGGGGTACAGATAGGGTCATGTGAGGTCAGGTGAGGGAGTATCAGGTGATGCGCAGGTGACTTGGGAACAAGTGGTATAGGACAGGTGACTTTGAGGAGCAGGTGACTGAAGTGGCATGTGACTGGTCATGTGGGTGGTCAGGGTGACTTTGAGGAGCAGGTGACTGAAGTGGCGTGTGACTGGTCATGTGGGTGGTCAGGTGACTAGTCAGGTGATTGGTCATGTGATCGAGATGGATGGGTGGTTGGTCACGTGATGGGAATGGCTTAGTAAGCAGTTGGAAAATGAAAAATGCACCCTGCGTAAGCCCAAGAACGTAACAGCAGCTGATGTCAAATCTATGGGAGGACTGCTGCAAGTCTTCACAGGAGACCGCCTTATCGCAGACGACTTCATCGAAGAAGTAAAAGGATATCTTCGACTCAATCAAGATGTAGCTGGCTACAATTCCCCAATCAAGAAAGTTGCTCTGACTCTTACTCTTATGAAAGGACCACAAGTCGCAGGATGGACCAGAGACATGGGAACCTGGTTGGACACCCTCAATCCCATCCTGGATAATATCCCCGATGTATGGGATCAATTCCTCTACGAATTTTCACAACAATTCCAGGACAGCCAAAGAGAAAACAGAGCCAGAGGCGAAATAGAATGCTGCACTATAAGATTCCCAGAAATCGATGACTACATTGCCAGGTTCGAAGATTTGAGTCGCATCGCTGGCTATGATGCCAACAGTGGAGCAGTATTCCAACTCTTCACTAAAGGACTACCCAACGACATCCTTAAAGAAGTACTGACCTCTCCGACCCCAACCACATATATCAATCTCAAAGATAAAGCGATCTCAGCTACCTGATCCAAGGTGTTAATCAACAATATACTCTGTGCCTGCAACCCAAACAGAGGGGTTGGAGGGTTCAATCAAGGAGTCTTTAATATGTTTCCACAACCCAATAACCTCCCAAGGCCACAAACGTTCTTCAATCAAGGAAACCAGGGAAATCAAGGAGGATTCCTACAACAACGTGGACCAGGATTCCGTCAAGGACCCCCTCAAGCGCAGTACAACTCTACTAACACACCTTGTTGGATGAACAATACAGCCGTACCAATGGACCTAGGACGCACCAGAGCTCCGAACTGGCGTCCGAACAACAAAGGACATATGCAAGGAAATGCTACTGGTTTCGGACCAGCCCCTCGAAACAACACCACTGGGCCACCTCCAGGAAACACTAACAACAACTGTTTCGAATGTGGGCAAACAGGTCATTACGCCAGAAACTGCCCACGTCGTCGTCGTCAAGGACAAACCAAAGCGAATCTCATCGATTTCAATGAAGAGTACAACAACTATGAAGGGTTTGAAACCCCAAACCGTGTCAATGACATCAAACAACAGCTTAACGCTATGTCCCTTGATGAAAAGGCAAAACTTGCGGAAGAAATGGGAGTCTCAGAGGATTTTCCCACAGCTTGATTAGGTCGGCATTAATCAAGCAAAGTAGCAACAACAATGTGTATATATCGGCTCGAAAATCTATGACTGTTCGGATTTACACACACTCGATTGCGAAAAGAGCTGAAGCAATAGCCCTAGTTGATTCCAGGTGTTACGTTCCTGGGCACTTGGCCCACATTTTTCTTTCTTTCTTGACCAATATGTACTTATACGATCACATGACCTCGACTCACATGACCGCTTACCTGTACAACAGAGCCGCTTCACCGGGAACTCCATTGTTCCCTCCTTTTGTACGTCTCCTATTGTTCCCTTCTTATGGTAGTCTGTGACCACCATTGTTCGTGACTCTATTGTTCTGTGACCCTTATTGTTCGTGACCCCATTGTTCTCTTTATTTGTACGCTTAGTCAGGTAGCTGCCCTTTTGTATATAAGCTGGACTTATATCCTAGAGTTGGGCCTTAAGCCTGACTTAGTTTGCAATCTATTGCGTTCTCAGTCCTTGTTGCTTGAACCATTATTTCCCTTTTATCTTTCTTTGAAGTAATCTTCAAGTCCTTGAAGTTACTTCCCCTTCCTCTTTATCTTCACCCAGACATTGGTCTTAGCGACCTTCTCGCTTTTATCACCTTCCAAAGCACCTCAAGTTATTAAGGGAATTACGACCCTTATAACTTCGTCACTGCCGCATATTTCACCTTTGCGCACGTCGCGCCTTAAGGTTCAATAGGCCTTAACACCAGGGCAACAGAGAACTTCATGAATCTAAGCTATGCCAAATGGTTAAAACTCCCCATCAAGAATTTGGACAAACCTTGTCAACTGTTCAATATAGATGGGACTGAGAACAAAGCTGGAATGCTAAAACACTATACAGATATCAAAGTCCAAACAGGAACATCTAGAAATCAACTACGTTTCTTTCTATCAGACTTAGGAGAACACAAGGCCATTCTAGGGTATTCTTGGTTTGCCACTGTACAACCCAAAATTGATTGGAAATGAGGATGGATCGACTCATCACAACTTCCTATCATCCTCAGGGCTCCAAACGCAAAGAAAGCACGATTCCTACCCCGAATGATAAACATACTGCGACCTGTGCACCATGATCAATACTTCATCGGATGGGTAACAATTAGCTCCACAGTAAAAGAGGAGGATCCTGCAATACCAGCTGAATACATGTGACACAGGAAAGTGTTCAGCGAACATGAATCGCATCACCTTCCTCAGCACACGATTTGGGATCATGCCATCGAACTCCTGCCTGGAGCCCCCACAACTCTCCCTGGAAGGCTCCTGCCGTTAACACAGTCAGAAATCAAAGAAGCAAGCAAGTTCGTTCAAGAACATCTGGCAAGAAATACAATCAGACCTTCATGGAGCCCATATGCTGCCAACTTCTTCTTTGTCAAAAAGAAAGATGGGAAGCTATGCCCAGTCCAAGACTACCGACCCCTTAACAAATGGACTAAGCAGAACTGCAACGTATCTCCCCTAATCCCTTCTGTCATTGACCGATTAGCAGGGTGCACGCTATTCACCAAGTTCAACGTCCGATGGGGATACAACAATATTCGGATTAAACCCGGCGACGAATGGAAAGCTGCCTTTCTTACACCAGAAGGACTGTTTGAACCCACCGTTATGTTCTTTGGCCTTACCAACTCCCCTGTGACATTCCAGATGATGATGAACACAATATTCCGCCCAGACGTAGCAAAAGGGGACACATCTGTGTTCATGGATGATATTGCTATCCATACAAAGAAATACCTGAATGAAACCCACAAACAACACTTGGCTCAACACCGAAAACATGTCCATGAAATATTGGATAAACTAGAAGCCAACAACCTCTACCTAAAACCCAAAAAATGTGCCTTTGAACAGGAAGAAATCGAATACCTTGGAGTAATCGTAGGGAAAGGACAACTCCGCATGGACCCAAAGAAACTCATGGGAGTCGCAGATTACCTGGTCCCACTTAACCCTACAGATGTCCGTGCATTCCTCAGACTATGCAGTTACTACCGCTACTTTATCCCACGATTCTCCGAAATTGCTTGACCCCTACTTGACCTTACAAAGAAATCTGAAAGCTGGCACTGGGACAAACCACAATTCAAAGCCTTCGAAACTCTCAAGTCCCAGCTGTGCGCAGCACCGGTTCTTAAACAACCCAACTTCAAGAAAAAGTTCTTCCTCCAAACTGACGCTTCAGCATACGGCGTGGGAGCCATACTCTCACAGGAGGGAGACATCCCCACAACTACCACTCTCTCAAAACGCCAAAAACCCGTACTCCATCCCATCGCCTACTACTCAGCCACATTCATTCCAGCCAAACGAAATTATGACATCTATGAGAGGGAATTACTAGCCGTGATGAAAGCACTCTCACATTGGCGACCATACTGTACCTAGGATGGACCAAAGAACCATTTACCATTATGACAGATCACGCAAATCTCCAATACTGGAAATCTCCTAAAAACCTCAACCAAAGAACTGCGCGCTGGCATGCGGACCTACAAGAGTACAACTTTGACATCCTCTATATTCCGGGAAAAACCAATATTCCACCTGATGCCCTTTCACGATTGCCTGGAGTAGACCAAGGAAAGGAGGACAATCAACAAGTCACAGTCTTACCAGAACAGAAGTTCAAAGTTGCCACAACAACTTTAGAACCAAAAATCAGCGTACCTCCTATCAACATAGTCAAACGAGGAATCATGAATCTCATGCACAACCACCCATCTGCCAGTCATCCAGGTCGAGACGAAACACTTCGCAGAACTCAAGAACGATACCAGTGGCCAGGAATGAAAGAATGGATCACAAACTATGTGAAAGGATGCGCAGTCTGCCAACAAAACAAGATTATCACTCATCGTACCAAAGTACCTCCCTATCGTATCCCCACAGAAACCAATGCTCAACCATTCCAACGAGTAGCTATGGATTTAATCATGGGATTACCCCCTGTAAAGGGAAAAGACGCCATCCTCACCATTGTGGACCAAGGATGTTCACATGCCGCCATATTCCTAGCTTGTGACACTACGATCACGGGACCAGGCATCGCCCAGCTGTACATGGATCACGTGTTTCGATGGTTCAGATTACCCACTAAAGTCATTAGCAATCGAGACCCTCGATTTACCTCACACTTTGGGAAGGCCCTAACAAAGAGACTAGACATCCAACAAAACTTATCAACAGCCTTTCACCCCCAAACAGACGGACTATCGGAGCGAAAGAACCAATGGGTAGAACAATATCTCTGTCTAGTAACGTCGGCGGCCCCAAAAGACTGGACCCAATGGCTAGCCTTGGCTACGGCAGTGCACAACAACCGGAAGAACTCAACTACCAGACTATCGCCCAATCAAATAATTCTGGGGTACGATCTCAAGCTGAACCCGGCAATTACTACCCCATCTGTCAATGAAACAACAGAAGAAAGAATCCGTCTGATGGAAGAAAGACAAGCCCAGGCAATTGCGGCCCTGAACCAAATCGCTGAGAAATCAGGAACCCTATCAGCACAGTATAGCGCTGGGGAACAAGTCTGGTTAGAAGGGAAAAATCTCCGTCTCCCTTACCAAGCAACCAAGCTAGCGCCTAAAAGATACGGACCCTTCAAGATCATCAAAGAGATCTCCCCTGTGGTGTATCAACTCGCTCTACCCCTGACATGGAAAATTCACGACACATTCCATGCTTCTCTCTTATCACCCTATCGTGAAACGACCACATACAGCCCAAACTTCTCCCGGCCACCACCTGACCTGATTAATGATGAGGAACAATACAAGGTGGAACAAATCTGCAATCATCAATACTTCAGGCGCAATAGGACCCTGCAATATCTGATTCACTGGAAGGGATACCCCGATAGTGATGATACATGGGAACTTGTAGCTGACACACATGCACCAGATTTAGTCAAAGCTTATCACAAAGGAACTCTGCTGGAGGGAATAAAAGCTGGTCGTTTATCACCACAAAATCCCATCTCTCTTCATCCTGGCTACCGACCAAGAACCTCTCGGTTGGGAAGAAGTTCCCTGGACACCACCTCCGATTCCACCTTGACAAACCTTCCTAGCCTCCCTACTTTGTTCACCCATTCACCACCCGCAAATTCATCGAGTTCCACCCTGGACAACGTATCCATCCCACTCATGTCCATGCTCTCGAACATCCATACTTTTGCCGCAAACCCCTTTGCACCTACCACCGTTGACGGCAAACACTACTCACTCATCCACGTCAGAGCCAACCCTATCCCCACCATGTCAGATTACTCCGTCAATGCCTCTGCCGAATCCCCCAGAAGTCGTCCCAACTCGCCCCCGTCCTGCTACTCCCCTTGTGGAGTGGAAAACATATTCGCCGCCAACGCTGACATCGACCCCGTCACCCTCCAAGAGATTGCGACCGGTCTGGTCCAGACCGTCAAGAACCATGAAGAGGTCCACCAGTTCGCCGTCCTTGCTTTCGAGGACAAGATCAAAAGGCTCGAATCCACTATCGAAGGGTATGCTGAGACCTATGAATGAGCTCCGGATGGGTACGTCTGCAATACCATGTACCCCAACCTCAAGATCCCCTTGGGCGAAGGAGCATATGCCAAAGCCTATTGGGTCACCCCCGCTCATGACGGATACGTTCAAGCATACGGACAAGAGCAAGGGCCCTTGGACACGCCATACTCTCTCCCCATCTATGCCCGGGCCGTCTACTTATCCAAGCCCATTGACCCCATTCCCGCCTGGTTCCACCAACTCCTTGTTGGTACCCCCGCCATTTATGCTAACTTCGCCAAAGCGGCCCACTGACTCAATGACTGGGGCGTCGCTGTGGATATTGCGTGCTACCACAAACTGGACGATGACCTGTCCTGTATCAACGCGGAGCTCGAACGGCTCGAGGCTGAAGCTGGGGCGGTTAGGATTGCAAAAACCATCTGTGAAGGTTGATTGGAGTTGGCTCACGCCCCCAAGCAGCTGGTGCACATGGAGTGCTTGGTGTTAAGGCTTCAACGGGCCTTGATAGTACGACTTGTACTAAGAGTGAACTTGGTGGCGAGTACTTGAAGGAGTAGAGGAGTCTCTAGCTTTACTAGAGACGACTTAGAGTGAAGTGGGTAAAAGGGGAGGCACAAGGGAGGCTTTCAAGAACGTTGATATTGAGAATCAAGTCAAGCTTAGGGCTTGACTGTCGAAATAAAGGGCGCTTATATACAGGCACGGCCGCGCACGGGCCATGGTCACTAAGATAGGTACTTCTGGTCAAGAGGGGGCTGTCTGTATCGTATGGTACTCCGCGGACAAGTGCTGCGGTCTGTATGAGTCGAACAATAGAGAATGAGCAAGAGCAAATGAGGGATCAGGGAATTGCCTAATCTATCCTTAACCGGGGAACAATGGCGGCGGGTCATTTCAAGAAGAGAAGCGTCATCATGATGCAATGACGACCACGAGGTTTGAGGCTGATCCGAGGAGATCTGATCTCCGCGTGCCCATTCTGGTCTAATGGGCGTCTAGCGTAAGCAACTACCCTTTAAGGTAGTCCGTATTGATGGTGACCCAATTAAGGGCCATGTCGCTATCCGCGTCGTCTGCGAAGCTCTGCGTGGATGAGGGATTGTCTGCAGATCCTTGGGAAGAGGTCGACTGGTAGCCCTGACTCTGGGGCGAGGTGCCAGCTATGGGCGACGAGGTAGTAGGCGTGATTGAGTGGTAACTGCCTTCTCTACTAGTGCGTTGGCGTCTGGATGCTGAAGAGGGACTTGTGGGTGACAGGGAGTGCTTGCGGGATATAGGAGAAGGAGGGGCATCGTGGTACTCTGTCCATACCCTAAGAGGAGGTTCCTTATTGGCTAGGTGGACTGTGCCGTCCTTGGTATTCAGGTATTGAGTTGGTTCTAGTGGTAGAGACAGCGCATCCTCTACAGGACTGTCCTGGTCCTCCAGTGGGTTCTCTACTATGGGTGGCTCTTGGTACAACTCCATTGAGGAGTACTGTCGATGATGGGTGCTCCAGGGAATAGGGGTAGGAGGCTGTATTGTTGGTAGGTCGAAGTCTGGGTAGATGGACATTGCAGGAGAAGGTGATCATGCCATAATGACTTGGGATGGGTTGGTCCATTGGGGTTCGGCTGGTATGGTCTGCTCTGGTGTAGCTGGTCTGGGTGGTAGGTCCTCTAGGGATGGTAGAGGTGGTGGGTTCAATGGTAATGGTGCCTTTCCCATAAGCTCTGGCGGCGAAGCACTAGGGAAGATGACTAGTGGTTTGGTAGTTGTCTTTAGGTCATGGATTACGACCTGTGGTGTGTCCAAGGAGGGGTAGGGTAAATGAGAAAAATTGGATGGATCATAACATGAGGTCCCTCCTAAGGGGATCGTTTCCACACGATTACGGGGTTTGGCTAGCTGAGCCCTGAGTTCCTTGTGATGTTTAAGTGAAGAACGTGCCCATTTGGCCTGGCTGGGGTTGGGTAGCATGAGTCCTCTGCGTTTTAGCAAATTGGTTGCCATGAGATAGAGCTTGGGGTGCATTCATAGCAAGTAGAGCGCTGAGTCTTTGTGTAACTTCCTGAAGTAGATGGCTAGTGTATTTGTCTTGAATTGTTTCTGTTTTTGTTTCCACTGGTTGTCTAATACGGCAAATTCTTTGATCATAGACTGAATGAGATGTTCTTTGACTTGTTTGAGGTTCTGTGGTTTCCTTTGCTTTGCGTTTTGGGAGTGGTCATATAGGTCGTGGGCCTTTCGGGATTTCTGTTCTTTCTTTTGTTTCAGTAGATTGCTTGCTCGTCGGATAATATCTGGTATCTTTGTTGTGATAGGGGTGGTGGTTTTCTTGAGGGGCGTCTCTTTTGATAAGCCATGTGGTGAAGTTGAAAGGTGAATATGTTCTGGACTCAGAGGGCTTTGGTTTGCTGACAGGACGTGGGTAGAGTCGGCAGAAGGTGAAGCGGTAGGGATCAGACATGGGGAATATGGTGGGGAATATTCTTCTGCTGTTTTCATGGCTTTTATGCAAGAGCGAATGGCTGCGGGATGGTTGGCATAGAAGTCTGTGACAAGATCTGTGGCGTTCAGGTCTGATTCGTCGACCCATGAGTCATAAGATGGCAAGTATCCTTTCCAGCGGACAAGGTATTGCTTCTTTTTGATTCGCCCAAAGCGTCTTGATTGGAGGATTTGCTCTACCTCCCATTCTGGTTCTCCTTCTATGATGTCAGGTGGCGGTTCTATCCAGTTTGGGCTGTGTGCTTCTGTTTCTCGATATGGTGTTAGCAATGACGCATGGAAGACATTGTGGATCTTCCAGTGAGGTGGCAGTTCTATTTTGAATGCGGTGTTTGATATGATGGCGACTACCCAAAAGGGTCCGTATCGCCTTGGTGATAACTTTGGGGTGACGTTTGCTGGTAAGTTTAGATTGGTTCCTTCCAGCCAGACTCTGTCTCCAATTGCGAATGGTTTGTATCTTGGTTTCTGCTTTATCCAGCTGTCTTGCGCTTTACGTTGGGCCTCTTGGGTGGCTTCTCTGGCTTCTTTGATATTGGTAAGGTGTTTCTCTAGAGTGGGAATGTCGGTTGATCTGGTGGGCTGATGTACGCGTGGAGTATATCCAACAAGGAGGTCGAATGGGGCTTTCTTTGTAGTGGCGGATGGCCATGAGTTCTTTGTATACTGGGCTATAGGTAGCCAGGCGTGCCAGTTGTTTTGCTGTGTTCCGCAAAACATCCTGAGGTACTGCTCGAGAGATTGATTTGCTCGTTCACTTGCACCATCTGTCTGAGGGTGATAGGCTGTGCTGATATTTTGGCGGATGTCTAGGAGGCGGCATAGTTCCTTTCCAAAGCGTGAGGTGAACCGGGGATCTCGGTCTGAGATAATCTTCTTGGGTAGGCCGTAATGTGGCAGGACGTGTGTCAGGTAGAGTTGCGCGACTCCTTCAGAGTCTATAGTCTCTTTGCAAGGCAAGAACATAGAGGCCTTGGTACAATCAGTGTCTGTGATCGTCAGGATAGTGTCGTAGCCTCCAGAGGGCGGTAGTTTTGTGATGAAATCCATGGCAATAGTTTCAAAAGGACAAGCGTTTTCGACTGGAGTTATTGGCGACAAGGGGGGATGGCTAGGATGAGTGTTTACTTTGTTCATTTGACAGGTTGCGCATCCTTGGATGTACTCGGTTATGAAGGCTTTCATGTTGGGCCACCAGTAGTACAGCGAAATTAATTGGAGTGTTTTTGAAATTCCAGGGTGGCCAGCGGTTAATTGGTCGTGAAAAAGGGATGTTACTCCCCTCCTAAGGGTATTGTCTGCCACGACAACTAGTGCGTTCCCATGGTAATAGTGGGTTCCATCTGCTAGGGTGACTTGTTTGAATGCTGCTGTCCATTGCTTGAGTTTCTTTTGATCTTGGTACTGTGCCAGCTTGATTTTACTGTCTAGATTGCTTTCTAGCGTGTCCCAATCCATAACTTGGATATTTTCGTTCTCTCCACCGGGCTGCCCGTTTCCAGGGTGACTCCCGTCCATGGAGGTACTTTGAATATTTGTATGGTGCTCACAGAAATATTTGCTGGGCCATACAGTGACGTCTTCATTTTCTGGGTTGCTGCCATCATCATGGTCTTCATGTCTTGAGAGTCCATCTGCTTGATTTGAGGCTCCTGGCTTGTATTCCAGGATCATGTTGTATTGTTCTCATTCAGGGAGGTATCCAGTGACTCTTGGTCCAATTTTCCTGGGGTCACGATAGTAGCGAAGGTTTGCATGGTCGGTATAGACTAGTACTGGTTTCTCAGTACCCTTGAGGAGGTAATCCCAATTCCTGAGGCCGCGCATGATGGCCAGGAATTCTCTGTCGTATATAGGGTAGTTCTGCTCTGTGCTGGTGAATTTCTGGGAGTGAAAACCGCAGGGGTGCCGTGGTCCTGGCTTTTCTGTGCCATCAGGTCGTGTGATAGGTGGTCCTCTTTGATAGAGTATGGCTCTGGTCGCTATCTGTGAAGTGTCGACTTCCAGCTCGAATTGTTTGCTGGGATCTGGGCGAATGAGTACTGGGGCGCTGGTGATGCGTTTCTTGAGTTCTCTAACTGCAGCTATGCAGTCCGGTGTCCATTCAAATGGGACGTCTTTTCCAAAAAGGTGTGTGATGGGTGCTGTGATTGAGGAAAATCCGGCAATAAACATGTGGTGGTATCCCAAGACTCCTATGAATGAGCGGGCTCCTTTGAGGGTCGTAATATTCTCTGGCCAGTCTGCTATTCCAGCGATTTTGGCTGGGTCAACTGTTGCACCGTCCTTGGTGAGGCATACTCCTAGGAAGTCCATGGTAGGCTTCATGAATATTGATTTACTGAGTTTGAGGTGTAGTCTGTTTTTGGCTAGGAGGTCGAAGGCAAAGTGGAGGATCTCGATGTGTAGCTTGATATCTTTGAGCTTTGTTCCTAGTCCACAGTCGTCCATGTAGCTTCTGAATATCTTCCTGATGTTGTGGACTCCTTTCTTCTCGAAATGATCATATAGGTCTTCCAGCATGAGGTTCATAAACCTCTGGAACGTCGGTGGTGAATTGCTCATTCCGAAAAACATGACTTTGGGCTCGAATAGCCCACAGCAAGTTTTGAAGGCGGCTTTCCATTCATCCCCTTCGCGTATGCGAATATTGTTGTAGCCCCAACGTATGTCGAATTTGCTGAACAGCTCCATTCCTTGGAGGTCTTCAATACATTGGGCAAGATTAGGAAGGGGGGTGACGTCTTTCTTGGTAACCGCGTTGAGTGGGCGGTAGTTGATGATATAGCATTTTTCTTTGCTGTCCTTTTTAGGGACCATGAATGTGCTGAATCCATAGGGTGATTCGGATGGGACGATGTATCCCTTCTCCAGGTTTTCGTTGAGGAACTGGTTTTCTGCCTCCTGGTCTTTGAGGCTCATAGGGTAGGTTTTGCAATTGAACTTCGCTGGAGCTTCCGCTGTGAGCTCGATTTTATGGTCACAGGGACGTGATGGGGGGAATTTCTTGGCTTCTTCGTCTGAGAAGAGTGTGTGTCGTTTGAATTCTTCTGGCAGGGTGATTTCTTCTTTCTTGTGTTCTTCTGCGTATTTGTGGGCCATTTCTGTGGCGTTGTGAGTCCTGTTGACTTCCATAGTAGTTCTTCCAATCCATATGTTGGGTTGGCTTTGGTCTTCTAGTTCTTCCATAATTGCTTTGTGAGTTTCCATGATAAGATCATTGTCTTCTTGTTTTTGTCGCTTCTCCTTGAGGTAGCCTTGCGCTTTGTCCCAGGTAATTTTCTGGATGGTTTCAACTTTGACTTTTGGTCCTTTGAGGGTTCCTGCTTCCCAATCAATGTCGGGTTTGAATGCTTTGAACCAGGGGTAGCCGAAGAGAAAGCAATCTCTTCCTAGATTTGTGATGAAGAAACGTAGTTGTCGTCTGAGATTTCCTTGGCTAACCATGAGGTCGCAATAGTGGCTGAATTTTCCTTGTCTGTTGGGTGTTCCGTCAACATTAAAGACGGGTCACTGGTAAGGGAGTTCCTTCATTCCTAGGCGGAGTTTCTTAACAGTTTCTGAGTCGATGAAGTTCTCTGTGGCTCCAGTATCAAGGAGGCCAATTTCTTTTGTTTCCCTTTTGTAACTGATGACCGCGAACTCAATTTGTACTGAGTTACTTTTGTTGACAAAGACACTGTCTAGTCCGAAGGTTTTGGCAAGGGCTTCAATTTTCTGGATGCTGAATCCAGCTTTTGGGATAAGCTCATTGAGTGTTCTGATTTTTGTGTCGTCATCTATGGTTTGGATCTGTTCTTTGAGTGCGTCTCCCATCTGCTGTGCAGAGGGCTTTGACTTTGGATAGGCATGTGCGTCTTCCGACTGCTTTGCAGTGGACTTCGACTTTAGGTAGGCATGTGCGCATTCCCATCACTGTGCGATGGACTTTGTCTTTGGTTTGCATAGCTTGATTAGCTTCTGTCGAGTGGCCTCATCAAATTTGTGGGCATTGGCTGCGATACATTCTTGTATCGCCTTGATTTTCTGTGGTCCCAGCATATGTGCTGGTGATTGGTTGTCGTCAATGAGTTTCTCAAGTTTCTTTGCGTCCAATAACTGTGGGGGGTGATCCAGGGTTTCTTCCTTGAGAGCGTTGAAACTATTGGCACTCTTGTTCTCTTGGATCCTTTTGGTAAGTTGGTTCATGGGTAGGATTCCCATATTCGGACAGCTTCGAATGGCATTAATGACTGCAACTTCTTGTCGATCATGATTGACTCGGCATCTAACTTGGCAGTTACGGGCGTAGTGACCCTTCTTGTGGCAATGAAAGCATTCTTTGCTTCTCATAAGTTTGTCTGGCAGTGGTGCGCGCTTATGACCTCCATATTCTAACATAGTTTTAATTTGAGGGCGGTTTAACATGCTAGTACTGTATTGTCCTCCTGAGTAACAAGTTGCATTGACCTCAATAGGGTCCTTCTGTTCTATGACCGTCGTTTCTTTGACGTCAAAGATCTCGTATAGAGCTTTGCGAAGCATTGCCTTTGCTTCGTCCTGTGATTGCATCTTTTGCACCTTTGTTTCTCCCATTGGTGATCCAGTGGTTCCCTGGTACGACCGATCTTTTGTCAGTTTGATTGCTCCAACTCCAGTGGTCGAGCGTCCTGTAGCTGTGACGCCTTTTGGTCTACCAGTGGCCTTCTGGTCTTTGATATGGGGTGCGCTCTTCATAGCAGCAACCGCGGCATATGTCTTTGTGTTGTTTATGAGTGTCGTCATGGTGTCTTTGGATGGATGGATAGGAGGATGGGTAGATGGGTGTAGTGGATGTATGTGAACCAAGGTCTTCTCTGTGTGGAGGGATAGATGTGTCTGTATGACCCAAAGCTGTCTGGCTTTCGCCTGCCTCTTCGTTTCAAGGGACACGAGCCCAAGAAACTTCACACCTTAGTTCGGTTTATGCACTCTTTCCACTTCAACACCCATGAGGGCGCTTTGATCCTCCTACACAAGACTTTCAACTCCAGGTAAGGGAGGTCTTATGCAATAGATTCACAAAGTTGTGGACTGCGGAACCACCGGCACTAATGTATGGGGTGCTAGGAAAGGTAGGGGATGTTATCGTCTGGGGTGGTTGTCTACTCGCCAAGCTGGTGTGTCGAAAGGAAAGCTTGACTTGTGTTAAGGCTTCAACGGGCCTTGATAGTACGACTTGTACTAAGAGTGAACTTGGTGGCGAGTACTTGAAGGAGTAGAGGAGTCTCTAGCTTTACTAGAGACGACTTAGAGTGAAGTGGGTAAAAGGGGAGGCACAAGGGAGGCTTTCAAGAACGTTGATATTGAGAATCAAGTCAAGCTTAGGGCTTGACTGTCGAAATAAAGGGCGCTTATATACAGGCACGGCCGCGCACGGGCCATGGTCACTAAGATAGGTACTTCTGGTCAAGAGGGGGCTGTCTGTATCATATGGTACTCCGCGGACAAGTGCTGCGGTCTGTATGAGTCGAACAATAGAGAATGAGCGAGAGCAAATGAGGGATCAGGGAATTGCCTAATCTATCCTTAACCGGGGAACAATGGCGGCGGGTCATTTCAAGAAGAGAAGCGTTGTCATGATGCGATGACGACCATGAGGTTTGAGGCTGATCCGAGGAGATCTGATCTCCGCGTGCCCATTCTGGTCTAATGGGCGTCTAGTGTAAGCAACTACCCTTTAAGGTAGTCCATATTGATGGTGACCCAATTAAGGGCCATGTCGCTATCCGCGTCGTCTGCGAAGCTCTGTGTGGATGAGGGATTGTCTGCGGATCCTTGGGAAGAGGTCGACTGGTAGCCCTGACTCTGGGGCGAGGTGCCAGCTATGGGCGACGAGGTAGTAGGCGTGATTGAGTGGTAACTGCCTTCTCTACTAGTGCGTTGGCGTCTGGATGCTGAAGAGGGACTTGTGGGTGACAGGGAGTGCTTGCGGGATATAGGAGAAGGAGGGGCATCGTGGTACTCTGTCCATACCCTAAGAGGAGGTTCCTTATTGGCTAGGTGGACTGTGCCGTCCTTGGTATTCAGGTATTGAGTTGGTTCTAGTGGTAGAGACAGCGCATCCTCTACAGGACTGTCCTGGTCCTCCAGTGGGTTCTCTACTATGGGTGGCTCTTGGTACAACTCCATTGAGGAGTACTGTCGATGATGGGTGCTCCAGGGAATAGGGGTAGGAGGCTGTATTGTTGGTAGGTCGAAGTCTGGGTAGATGGACATTGCAGGAGAAGGTGATCATGCCATAATGACTTGGGATGGGTTGGTCCATTGGGGTTCGGCTGGTATGGTCTGCTCTGGTGTAGCTGGTCTGGGTGGTAGGTCCTCTAGGGATGGTAGAGGTGGTGGGTTCAATGGTAATGGTGCCTTTCCCATAAGCTCTGGCGGCGAAGCACTAGGGAAGATGACTAGTGGTTTGGTAGTTGTCTTTAGGTCATGGATTACGACCTGTGGTGTGTCCAAGGAGGGGTAGGGTAAATGAGAAAAATTGGATGGATCATAACACTTGGCGACGCCGTTCGTTCGGCAAAGGAACGAGCAACTCGCTACTAGGGGGGGATGGAAGAAGTCCATGTGCGGTCACGCTAGCTAGAGCAGGAGGTAATGTGACCAGCCTTAGGTGATCGTTATTACTCATACAGTACAGCCTTTGTAAGTCGTGGGAACCGGCCCTAGTGATTGGTGATTGGATGACTGATGCTTTGTGATGTGCTTACTGATCTAGTTGGAGTTGCTTATTGATCATAGTAGTACTTAGTCATAGCATGTATCTGGCTTACTACATCGTGATTAGTCGTACTTGTATCTCTAGTATAAAAGAGGCTCACTGCTGTCCCTAAGACGGGAAGTTGAATCTCCTGTCAATTTAACTCCCTTCTCTTTTCTCTTACATTCTACTACAAGTGGGCACTAGGACGTTACTCTAGTGTGGGAACCACTTCTCACATATCGACTACAACTTGGCACCAAGCCATCCATGCAACATACCGCCAAGTTAGGACCGCTATTCTAAACCAACACTGAATCAGTGTTGCCCTCACTTTGTGGCAGTGACAATCAGCATGAGTGTTGAATAGGAAGGAGTGCGTGGCTGCTTGGGGCAGTGAGTTCTTGCAGAAAATTTAAGACGTTGTGATAGTAGGGAGGATGGGGAAAGAAAATCGACGCGGGGAGAATCGGTGATGATGAGGACAGCGCGTTTGTGGCTCGGCGGTAATGTGCATGGAGATGTGGGGTCGGCACAAGATGCGACAGTGGAAAAGGACAGCCTGCTAAGTAAGAAACCTCGCGTAAAGAGATAAATCCCGGCGATGTGAAGGGAAAAAAGAAAAAGAAGGAAGGACCCAGTCCGAAACACCATAAATGATGACAGTCACTGTTTTCAAATGAGATGTTTGCGTCAATGTCTTCGACTGGCTCGGCGCATGTTGGTCGGTTTCTCGGCCTGTGTCCCTGATGGGTGATGATTCCAATTCTATGCGATTGCCGTGGCATTGTTAGCCCTACTACGGGACGTTGTACTGTAGTGACACTGTCGGTCTGAATCCTCGCATCGTCCCCTTGTCAGTAGAGGTGCTGGCCAAACACACCAAAATACGCCCTTCCACTCCCTCATCCACTCCTCATCCTTGCGCATATCCCGCGCATTGCTCCTACCTTTGCTCACATTTCACGCCATCTCTACACCGCCAAGCACCATCTCGCCACCCTTTTGAGGTTCCTCTCCCCTCTTGCGCCCTTGCATGACTGCCCGCGCAGAGTGGGCCCTCCACCTCTCCAGTCGCCTCTTCTCTCGCCAAGCTGTCCAAGCACCACGCGTCCGCGGCCGCACGCATAGCTCGCCTGCCCTCCCGAGTGCTGTCTACGAAGCACCCGTGATGGTGCCAGCACTCCAGCATCGTGTCGTCCTGTCCACGCCACAGACCTTCGAGCCCCACACCCCTCGCCACGCATGCCGCCAAGCGCTCCAAAACCCACCCATCCCCCTTTCCCTCGCCTTTGCGCACATGCCGCACACCTACGCCGCCTAGCTCCCACCCTTTCCAAGTGTCTCACGCCGCTTCTGTGCTGCAGCTCAATTCGTGCTCTATCTCACCCTCGAGCACTCCGCCACCCCACCTCCAGCTCCAGCAGAAGCAGACGCGTGCGTGACGAGTCTCGCAGCGGCTTCGCATCTCGTAGTGCTTGTGGTGCTCGTGGCGTCATTCACGATCCCGGCGTACGCGTTCGAACGTGCCCATCCTTCAGCCTCGCCCTCCGCCTCGCGCTGCGCTTGATGCGCACCATGGCAATGTTCACGCTTCCCGTGGACCTTGTCTCAGCAGTGCCGCTTACCCTTACCCGCTTCATGCTGCTTGCTAGTGCGGACACGTGCCCCTTTGTGTTCTTCGACCAGTTCCTCGCTGGACCTCGTATCCCGCCCGGAGATCGTCCACATCGCCTTCCCAAACTTCGTCGGCGTGCCGCCAGGCGCAGGTGAATTGCCATCGACGGCTGTTCCCCATCTCACCACGCTAGACGGTAGCCCCGGTTTTGTAGCCGCCCGGTGGAGCGGGTGACGTCACGAGTCACAAGTACATTGTATGATGGTTTGCACCCGGCTGCGTTTTTCATTGAGCTATGGAGCGAGCTAGGGGAACTCGTGTTGGTTCCAGCGCCAGTGATAGACGCGGGGACGCGAGGGCGGTTATTAGGTGCGTTGGCAAAAGGTAAGTTTGTGGGCCTCTCTTCTACTGCGCCTGATTGTGGTGCTAATTGTGTGATGTTTTGCGCCTCAGGTTGCGCTGCAAGCGCTGTATAAGTAGGCACATTGCTGCCCAACGTACGGGCACTTCACACTCTTCGTCTGCGCGCTGTGCGAGTGCCAGCCACTACTGAATCGGAGGAAGGACTATCGCGACTGGCGGTGTTGACGCGACCTCGTGAGGGATCGACCTAGAAAGCATGGTCTCACCGATGGGCGTTTGTTGGGAACTGCAGCACGGGGAATGGGTGCGCGTCAATTAACCTCACCAGAATATTCTCTTCTGCCTCACAAGTCTCATTGCATGTAGATTGCAGGTATGCGGCGATTGTCCACGGATTCTGATTGAGAGTGTTATATGTCTGGGACAAGTCCGTTAGCTGACCCACGTGCGTCTACACGAGACATTGGCAGTTTCACACCCAGTCCCATGTCGTCATGGAACAGTCCGGGGCAACAATCTGGGAAATCGCAGAGCCAGATAAGAGCAACAAAGTGGTGAGGGCGGCGGAGGTTGACATTTGAGGGAGCATGCAGGTGGGACGAGGGGACATTGGGATACAGCGGCATCAGAAAGGTTTGCGGGTAATAGGGATAGTCTGATTTTGTAACCTGCGCAATCGACATTTACGGTAAGGACCCGTTGTCCGAAGTAGCCCGGGGATCCACTGCTTCCCGTACCCCTCCCCAATAAGTCTTATCTCCCGTGCTTGCATTTGCCTACTGTAGACGCGCATCCAATATTGATAATACAGAAATGGATATTCGCAGGGTGCACCTGTTTGGAGGCACCCACAGGTTCATTTTTTGTGATAGATTATGTTGCCCCCAAATGTTATTGTACTGTATGGGGGTTGAGCGCAAGAGATAAGGTTCATGCCCAATCATACAATGTCATGCGCTACTCTGTGAAATAGTCAGCAGCACGCGCCCGTCCTGACTTCGCATTGGCTGGTCGATATAATCACGCATGGTTCCAACCGTCTCGACAGTTGTAAGGGGAAGTACAATTCATCGTCGGATTGGAAATACGGAGTATAGCCTAGAACGATAGAGCCATAAGACCTTTCGAGTGCCTGACCGGGAGCTGTCTGGCATTTTAAACTCGGCGCTGGAGCTTATGAAGGACCGATAACCCATGGAATCGTTACCTGAGCTAGAAGAAGTCCGAATAATTTATGCAACCTGTTGATTCTGGCGGTGCTCTCATCATTCCTGTCAGAATTGAACCCTGCCAAGTAATATTTGGTTTATAATGTCCACATGATCTTCGTGCTGATATGCCCAATCTTCTCCTTCAAGTTGTCACATCAATCTCCCGCTCCTCAAATGTCAGCCTTCGTCGCACTCATTACATTGCTCCTCTTCTCTGGCTTTGCGGTTTCTGATGTAACTTGGCCGTCATGCAACGTCAGTACTTATGACTGGGTATAAGACCACAACATTTTTCTTCCGACCTACTGTCAGTAACTGACGGGGTTATCTGTCCAGACATACAACTCTGTCTCTCAAAGTCCTTGTGAAGTCTCCGCATACATGCTATCCACATGTCGGCTAGGGAGTGGGTGTTCGCCTTGCATGTGTCTGCATGGGTTTCTCACTTCTTGCAGCATACCACATGTTACCCATTGGCGGGCGGGGATGGCGGTACAGAGGGCCGTCTGATACGAACAAGCCCGACTTGTGCCTTTGCAATACCGTTACCTATTCTCTCGTATGTGCATGTAGCGCATGCCAGGATGGTACATGGATCTCGTATGATTCGTCATGTCTTTATCGACCTTCCTTTATCTATCTTCTATTAGGTGGCGGGAATGGGCGACCAACTGCAGCACCATTATGCCTCCTTCAACGTGAGTTTAGTTCCTGTTGTGGCTAAGTTCTCAAGGTGTTGGCACTGACGGGGTAACCCGCCCATAGATTCCCTAACCCTGTCCCACCACCGATAATTGTACCTCATTGGGCTCTCATCAACGCCACGGTTCGTTGCTAACTATTTTTCGGGACATGGACCAACGGCACACACCAGCTAGAGAATTTCTGGAACCCCGACACAGCAAAGGCTGCTGGTGGTAAGTATTCTCCTCTCCATCCGTTTTTGGCCTCTTTACACCTTCCTTGTTTAGACACTCCAGGGGTAGGTCCTGGCGTGTTAATTGACGCCTCAAGTTCCTCCTCCTCCTCCTCCTCCTCCTCCTCCTCCTCCTCCTTCTCTGGTCCGACAGGAATTACCACTCAGTTTCCGATGTCATTCTCTTCGGGTGGCAGTTCGAATACAAGCGTTATTGTAGGTGGCGCCGTTGGCATCATTGCGACACTAGTAATTGCTATCATTTTCCTTGGGCTCCTCTACATGCGGCGGCAGCAGCATACAAACAGCGGGGTCAGAAGGGAAATGGTGGAGGACGCAACTATCGCACCACCATTGATGCCCGACCCACCACTACCTTCGACTCCAAGGAGGACCTCTGTGTGTGTTTTTGTCCCTTCGCGTTACGTTCGTGCTCGTTCATGTCGTCTTTTTTTTGTACACCACAGAACCCGACTAACCCAAATTCTGGCATGTTTCGTCCTGAGACGCAAGATACGCCGTGGGCCCCGGACGTCTCCTCACAAGTGGTTCCTGGACGGTACCAGGGATCCGGAGCGACACTGCCTATGCAGCTCTCGTCGGAGTCGCCGCCAAGTATGACGGCCTCCCCACTGTCCCCGCTTGACCTTCGACTTCTACACTTGACCAGCCACGGGGCTCGCGCTTGTCGCAGAAGTGAGGTCTAAGTGTGATGTACAATAATATATGTAGTACCTTCTCTGGTGTAACTTTTTAATGAGTAAACATTTTATGGCACCATTGACTCTCGTTGGGCCGATGCCAACGGAACTTACAGAAGGAGCAGATTTATCAAGGTACGTCCGAGTCGCGTGGTAAATTAGTGAATCCGGACTGCATTTCGGGATTGGAAGGCTCGTGGTGGTGTGGGTCAGATGTACTATCGCGTATGGGGTCTTTGAAAGATTTTGAAAACTTGCCTCGGAAATGTACTTGCCGATAAGTATGGACTTCCGGCTTTCTGTAGGAGGTAGGTATGCTTCTAACCTAGATGTCTATGAAGAATAAAGGGTGGGTATGAGAGGTTGTGTCCTGAGGAACACCTTGCCGGAGTGATTATGGGGTCTTTGAAAACTTTGAGTCACATCGGTCACAGCGCCTGTTGCCTGTTGGGCCAATTGCGCTCAGGATGAATGCCCCATAGACGCACGTGATAACCCCGATCTCCTAGGTGAAGCCACTGAATAGTCACACTCCTTTCAAAATCTCTGCCATGTACGCTACAGTCAGTTCCAAGGCCTGTAATTTTGCACAGAGCTTTGTATATATATGATATTTGGTTGTATCAAATTTATTCCACAATTTTCCATCTTGAACATGAGCCAGACATGATTTTCTTCTGATTACTCGAAATTCTTCATATTTTTCCTCTTGTTCAACCAAAACTTGGTGGATTTTCTTCAAATAAATTTCATAGACAACTTTGTATGCACTATGAACACTCATCCCGGGGTATCCGAGGGTGCAGGTTTGGAGAGGAAGAGCTCGATTTCGAGTTTTCAAAGACCCCATCACTTTCAAACCCAGCAGACACAATAGTACGAGCCATCACTGCATCAATATGCATCAATATTACATCAATTTTGGTTGGAAATTCTACACAAGACATAGCGGTTTCACACCCAGTCCCTCCCTTGCGCTCCGCTCACTTCGGAGCGGTCGGGGATAACGAGCCCCAAGTGGAATTTAGGGTCAAACGCACGGCCCCCTCCTTCCATGTCTGCCCACGCATGGTGGTCCCTCCACCTTTCCAGTCGCTTCTTCTTGCCAAGCCGTCCAAGCCTGGTGCGTCTGCAGCCGCACGGATAGCTCACCTGCTCTCCAGAGTGCCGTCTACCAAACACCCGTGATCGCACCACCCCAGCACCGCATCGTCCTATCCACGCCCCAGAAACTCGCCTCTTCTATCCCCCTTCTCTATCCCTATTTCAATTTTCTGGTCTCTTTTTGATATCTCACAAAAGCCACATACTGTTTTGGAACAGGTTGGGGCAGCTCTTCACATAGCGTTTGGAGTATGGCCGTTCTTGTCCCTTGTTTTCTTTCCTCTTGCACTTATGTTGTTGGTCACGACGATTCCTCGCATAGCAATCGTCTATAGTTTCATCGTAAAGCTCTTATCAACCATGTCAACTCCCCTGCAGTCCCAGTGTACATACACTCAACTAGAAATGGGAAGTCAAATGCCTATCGCTTCGTTCTCGCTATGCAGCGTATGCTTATTCGAAAAGGGTAACTTATGAGATGGCCCAAAGTCCAAACAACATCAAACAGACGCGTCGCGACAGTAATAATAATATAATAATTAGAGTTTAACGTTTAACGTTTAACCCTCCCATGTCTTGTGGACTTACTGTATATCTGTCCCCGCGTCCGTCCCCGTGGACCGTACTATTCCCCCCTCATTTCTACGCAATACCCATTACCTGAATAACGTCGCCGACCATTCAGAGTCCCGCGCCCGCCTTCTCCGTCACCCGCTCGTGGATGGTGCCTTCAAACAGGTCTCCGCCAACGGTACCTACACGTCTTTTTACCTCCATTGCTGCTTTGTTTCTGACCCGCCTCTGTTAAGGTGGTCCTGATATTCTACCTCTGTGAACTTACCTCGAAGTCCTCAGGCCTGCACAATCCGCCTAATATGCTGCCCACCCAAAGGGCTTCACCTTTGGCTACCCAACCGAGATCCTTGCGTTCAACGACACGCTCCCAGACTTTGCGCCCTTCAAAACCACGGTGCTCGGTACGACTTTGCTACTCCCGCGACACTGACATGACTCACGTTACCTTCCCAATCACGCGCAAAATGCAGCCATCTTCACTGACTCGGAGTATTCGCACTATGCTTGGTCGCAGCCCCACGCCGCAGATGGCCTCAGCCCGAATCTGCGCATCCCATTGTTGGCGGACGGCAACATGAACGTTAGGCGGATATCCATGGAAGCCGTTCCTGGTGATTGCCACGTCCTGCGCGAGCAACTTGATCGATCCTAAGGGCGTTTTGAGGCAGATCATGATGGATGACCTACCAGTCGGACGATCGGTCGATGAGTCCTTACGTCTTGTTCAGACATTCCAGTTCACAGTGAGTGACTTGTGATACTTTATATGTTGTGGGTGGCGTTGACTCCACGCGGATGAAGGATGAGCACGGCGAGGGGTGTCCTGGGAATTGGAGGGAAGGCGGGAACAATTCGTATCGCGAAACTGGGTCACTTGACAGCGGTCGATGGTCGTCATGAGGATGGCAAGGCGAATGGTACGAGGCGCGTGCTCTTCGACCAGCAAAAGCCGACATGTCCGTGAAGGATGGGGAGTCATATGAGCGGCCAGATATTCACAAGACGTACAGACGTACAAGCAGTGAAAAATAAGTATCATTTAATATAGTGGTATCGCCGTCCTTTCTCGCCTAGACTTTATTCTCGAAGGCGAAGAATTCTGAAATATGGAACTAGTGACGGCGACTGAGTCAACTTGAACAATAAAGGTGTCATGTGTTGATATCGACAGGTCAGAAGTAGTAGCTATCCAGATGGAGCACATATGATAGAGATATTTGATCAGACTGAAATCCTACTCAGCCAGTGACGCACTCGAGGTTTTATGAGACCGACATAGAAAGGTAACGGTATGAAAGGACAGCAAACGTGGCATAGCCATACGAAGCGATGAAAATACGGGGTATAAGTCGATATTGAAATTGAGGATGCATGCGATATCACATGGACCATTGGGGTTGAAGATATAGGCGTAATGAGGTTAGGAAGCGGTGAAGGGTTGGGCGATGGAGGAGTAGTTCAGTAAAGGAGATGTCTGCAGTGGTCTATTCTCTGGGTGTCGCAGTAGGCCTGCCCATTGCGATCCTCCACGTCCGGCACGTCGTGGCTAAGGCAGAGGAATAGGGCCTCAACTAACGTAGTCCACGCCAGCCGGGCTTCCGAACTCGTACTCAGCTTTTCCGGCTGGAAAGACGTCTTCGATGAGGTCGACAGGAAGGCCCGCAACCTCTCGGTCATCGACAAGTGTAGCGAATGCCTTGGCATCACGGCTTCCCACAGGGCATACGAGTGTTTTGAGCTCGGGTAGGATCTCTGAAGGTGGTTCTCCATCCAAAGCCAGACAACGAGAGAGCTCCCCGACAAGGCCATCGTGAACACGAAGGATCTCCACATTCCTGAATGATCCAAGAAGCTTGCGCCAGTGGGTGCGGTCAGCTTGATCGTGCCCCTCTGATGATAGTGTATGGCTCCCATAGTCAAGAGTGAGATCCACCACGGCGGAGCACAATGGGCTGAGAACATTGAATATTTGTTCCATGGAAGATACCTGCCAGTCAAGATGGTTGCAGCCAACACGAATGTAAAAGGTGAACGACACCGTGCTTAGAGAGAGATACATGAACATGGAAACTACGTCGCGATAGAATAAGAACTTGACTCTGCTGGACCTGAGGTTCTCTGTGGTCGTGACAAATTTGCGGAGGTATGGGATAGAAAAACTGAGCTGGTTAAAGAAAGAAACGCCAAGCGTCTCCAGGAGAGGGGTATCCATGTTAGAAAGAAGTGCTTCCAAGTAAGCGCTAACACCCCCGAAGCCAAAGGACCGAAGGTTAGGAAGTGTGGTATGAGTTACGATTGGCATGTGTAACATGTATCCCTCGATCTCACGAGTGGGAATAGGGGAGGAGAAGCTTATTACGAGAGCCTCTAATTGAGGTAAGAGTGAAAGCGCTTGGAGCAAATGATTTGGGCAGAGATTTGTTGATGGGTGGATCCATCCAAGCGAGAGTCTGACAAGACCGACCGCAGTGGTTAGTAATGGTGATCCGATTGGAGAATCAATATGACTCAGCATGAGGTAGCTGAGTTGCGGTGCTCTGAATGTCGCGGGAAGAACCAAACGAGCAGTGTGCATGGAAGGTGGTGAGATATACAAGTATTCTAGCATGGGAAAGTGGTCATCAATAGCCTTGATGAGCTTCTGCAAACTCGGAACAGGCATCTCAAGGTATATGCATCGCACGTGATCACGATGCTCGAGGGCAAACATGATTCCTCCTTCATCTTCAGGGGTGAGATCGTGATTATTGTTATCGTGGTTAATGATGAGTGGAAAGGGGGGGGAATGTGCCAGCATTTCTCGCACGGGCGTGCCACGTGAACAAACGAGGCAGAGACCCAGGTGAGAGGCTGACCCAAGTATGAGATATCGCCACCTTTGGCAAACCTTCACGAGATTATACCACCAGCGTCCGCGGACCAAATTCGCCCACAGAATACTGCCATATGCATCTTCCTCGAAGGGATTCGGTCTGCAGAGACCAAATATGCTGAGAAGCGAATCATCGTCGAGGTCATGGATAGATACATTGGGTGGTGACGGTGGTCTGATGACCCTGGGCGGTGTTAACTTGTAAGTCGATAAACATAATGGGAGAAAAGAAGCGAGCGTGCCTGAAATATTGGGATTTGCGCCCAGATGCAGTTTGTCCAGGTCTTCCAGTGGACGGAGGACGGGTGACGGTAGACAGGGGATGAGACATGAGACACGACACGAGTGTTAGCCGGCCGGAAACAAAGTTAGCCCATGAAACAGTATCCTCGTAAGAATTGATACCTGATTCGGAAAATGATCGAGGAGACCTCGTGACTCGGAGGCAATGCTTGTTTCTAACCGCCCCAACGGAACACGCCCGCCCGCTCTGCTCGCCGTCGTCGTCGCGCACACATCCCGTGCTCGTCCGCGTATCGTGTACTCAGGCAGTTTCATGTCTCCGCGACACATACTTGTGGTGTCCCTCGTGCGCCCTGCTGACCCGTCCTCGCCCGGTGTGTCCTTCCGTCCTTCCAGCTTGGCTTCCCCCTCGCACCACTCTCACACCTTCGATGCGGGTGCCATCGGCGCTGACTGGTCGGACTTGGGGCGCTTGAGCTGCTGTGGCCAAGCACCCCAAAATATACCCTCTCCCCTCCCTCATAAGTTATTTGCGCATATCCCATGTACGGCTCCCTGTCTTTGCCCTCAGTTCATGCCATCTCTACATTGCCGTGTGTCATCTCGCCACTCTTGTGAAGTTCTTCTTACCTCTTCCCCGCTTGCATGTCTGCTCACGCATGGTTATCCCTCCACCTCTCCAGTCGCGTGTTCTTGCCAAGCTGTTCAAGCACGGGGCGTCCGCAAGCGCGCGCAAGGCTCGCCTGACCTCCGAAGTGCTGTCTACGAAGCACCCGTGATCGCCCCAGCACCCCAGCACCGTGTCGTCCCGTCCACGCTGCAGACCTTCGGGGCGTACACCCCTCGCCACGTACGCCGCCAAGCGCCCCCAAACCCGCCCATCCTGCTTTCCCTCGCCTTTGTGCACATTTTGCGCATACAGCTCCCCACCCTTACCCGTGTCTCACACCGCCTCTGAGCCGCAACCCTACTCGTGTTCTATCGCACCTTCGAGCACTCCGCCACCGCTCCAGCAAAAACAGACGGGTCTCACAGGGTCTTCGCATCTCACAGAGCTCTCGCGCTCCCGATGTACCCATTTGCACATGGCCTGTCCTTCAGCCTAGCGCCACGCTCAATGCGCGCCGTCGTGGTGCTCACACCCCCCCCCCCCCGCATTTGACGCTGACCTTATCTCAGCGACGCCGCTTACCCCTACGCGTCTCACGCTGCTTGCTGACACGCTCCCCTTTGCGTTCTTCGACTAGTTCCTTGCGGCCTGCCCGCAGATCTCCCACCCCACCCTCCCGAACTTTGTCGGCATACCACCAGGCGTAGGTGAAGTGTCCTCGACGGCCACTCCCCATCTCACGACGCCAGAGGCTAGACCGGCCTTGCAGCCGCATTGGCGCCCGGCCGTCCGGTAGATCGGGTGGCGCTGCATGTCGCAAGTACATTGTATGGTGATTTACGCCTGGTTGCGCTGTTTATTGAGCTAGGGAGCGAGCTAAAGGAACTCGCGTTGGTTCTAGGGCTAGAGATAGATCCGCGGACGCGAGGGTGGTTATTAGGGGTGTTGGCAAACACTGGTGAGGGGCTGGAGGCGCTTGAGCTGCGTCTCGAAGGAAGGTCTAATGAGGTCAGTTCGTGGCCTCTCTACTGTGCCTGATCGTGGTGCTAATTGTGTGACGTTTTGCGCCTCAGGTTGTGCTGCAAACGCCGTATAAGCAAGTGAGCACATCACTGCCCAACGTACGGGCACTTTACACTCTTCGTCTGCGTGCTGTACCGGTAGGCATTGTAACGGGTAACCCTCGGGTTTTTCAGGGCTACCCAGACCCTGACCCGGTAAGAACCCGTACCCGGCTTCTGGGTATGGGTTTTGCTGGGTATGGGTACGGGTACCCGTCGGGTCATACAGATATGAGGCGGGTCGGGAGTATGGGACGGGTTGGGATGTATCAGGCGGGTGAAGCAGGTATCAGGTGCTTGGAGTACCAGAAGTTCATGATTATGCCGAGGATGACCAATATAAATGCAATGACACCTTCAAAGCAGGGACAATCATTGATGGGTGAAGGAAATATGTTTGACAAGGAGGAGGCAGATTAGTGTTACAGTCAAAGGAGCTGCAAAGAAATGTAAGTATAAGGGTTAGATGTTTTTCTGGATATAAATGGCATACCACTCCAACCACTGTTGATGACCCACTGCTCAACCTCAGGCATCACCATCCGTTGCAATACCCACCCCAACAATTCTGAGGGTGATCCCGACAGAAACATCCATGAATTTGTGCATCCCCATGTACAGCCTACTGCCCACAATTGATAAGATGTATAGCACAAGTACAATGATCCAAGTCACAAGTGCTGCAGTCAAGAGGGACCCATCATGATGGAGATCGTGGGGATACATGCCCAGGAATAGTGATGGGCACACAATTTGCAGAATGGGTCGAGGGAAACCCATACTCTAAATGATAATTTCCGACAGCTAGCCTGGAAATCAGTCTTGGAACAGACGACGATATCGATTGCCCCTTACAAAGTCGCGTGACCAGAGGAGTGTAAGGCCTCAGAGAGCATACCATATCCTTCAAGAATGTTGATAGATATACACCATAGGCAAGTGTGCAGCAGAGCCTAAAGGAGAAAAAAAGTGGATGAACTTTAGCTGAGGTGATGATAAAACAGAAACCAGGGCTCTCACTCTCTTCCCAGTTCATCATACCCGAAGAAGGAGATTGGCAAGAACGCAAGGAAGAAGGTGTGTGTGCCAAGCATCGACATCTGCTGAAAAAATGTGTCCAATTGGGGCGAACACACTCGCGCCTGCAAATCAACAATGACATAAGTGTTTCTTCTTTCTCTCTCTGCCTATCCCCTGCCTTCACCAAACATAGCAGGTGGGGGGTAGTCGACAGAAAAGAAGTGTTGAAAGGAAAAAGAGAAAAAATAAAATAGGAACGCACCTGCCACTCAGCGATGACTTTGCTCTCCCTCTCAACTACTGCAACGAACTTCCTCCATATCGCTGCTTACCACAACAGCAACATGTTCATGTAGACATATGCCGGCAATCGACCTGCTGCAGTGTTTATAGTGTGTTCCCTGCTTGAACCAGGTGAATAGGCTTTTTTTTGGGTAGGGGTTGTGGGGAAAGGGGGTAGGGTGCTTCTCAGCGATGTAGCCATTGAGCGAGGGAGCGTCGTCGTCAGAAGAGATGGACATGGAGGGCATGGATTTAGGCATGATCACTTTTGTGGTATGTTGAACTTGAAAAGCGATGGCAGATTTCTTTCTGTTTCATGTGAGATTCATTGTTGTGCAAAAATGGCATGTGTGGTCTTGTTGTGTCATGGCGATGCCCCCGTGCAGCAAATACCAACAGAAAACAAACACCAGTTAGAGGTGGGAAATATGACTGGAATATGGCAGAGTGGTCAAAGAGGAGAGCCTGGAGGGGGCAATCTGGGGATCTTCAGTAGCCAGGTTTAAGGTGGGCCATGCTGTGGCTGGTGTCTAGCTAGGCCTGCATGCTGTAACCATATATACGGCTTTACGGCTGTATTGTACGGGTCCCGTTACCATACCGTCAAAGGACTAAACACATCCTCTGACAGCCATACACAATACGGCTGTAGGCTGTATCTAGCTGTACAAAATGGCTGTAAACCAAGCCTTCTATCACATGACTCTAAGCCCTAACCCTTGTCTCTCACCTGACATCCTTGTTGTTGATGTGTCGCTGTCGTTGTTCACTGTTCACATCAGGAAAACCCTGTTTTTTTCTTTTCATGCTTTTTTGTGCTTTTTCATGCTTTTTTCAAAAAAAGTAGAAAAAAGCATGAAAAGCCAAGTCCTCTACTTGCCAGAGTGCTTTCCAAGTCAGTCAAAAAAGTAAATTGCATTTCAAAAGTATTGTAGCTCAAAAAAGTACATGAATATCAACAGAAGTATGGTCACTGTCACCGTGCATCGTTGGTGGTTGTCGTCCACCACTCTCTGTCATCGGTGGTTGCTGTCCACCGCTCTCCGTCATCGGTGGCTGTCATTGGTTGCTCTCCACAGTCAGTGTAAGTTGTCGGTGGTGGTCAGTTGCTCTCCGTGGCTGGTGGTGGTGGTTGGTCGCTCCCCATTGTTATTGGTGGTCAGTCACTCTTGGTCGTCGGTAGTGCATCGTCGTCATCAGTTGTTGTTGTTGTTGTCATTGTTGTTGTTGTCATTGTCATCATTGTCATTGTTGTTATCGTTGTTGTCGTTGTCATCATCGTCGGTTATTGGCTGTCATTGTCGGTCATCACCATCCATCATCGTTGTTCATTGTCATTGTCTGTCATTGTTGTCCATTGTTCTATCGCTGCCCGTTGTCTGTTGTCATTGTCACCATGTGTCATTGGTGGTCGTCATCTGTAACAGTATATCATCAGTGGTCACTGTCAGTTACCGTGCATTGTTGGTGGTCATCATCCGTCACTGTCAATCATCGCACCTGCCATGGCCAAGGGCACTGCAAGTATCAAGCTTGCTGGCTTGGGTAATCCACATCTCTTCGACTGGAAGATTTGGGGTGCAGAAAGAGGGGCTTGGTCGAGGGAGAAAGACGCCGATCGTAAAGCAATGACGACACAGGAAAAAACAATCTGGAGACTGGTGGGAAGGACAAGTCAGGACATGGAAAGAAACCGACCAAGCAAGGGGCACTACCAGGGACTTGCCAGGAAACAGAAAGGAAGCAGCTAAGCAAGGGGCATCCTCTGGAGACCGCAGAGGGAGGGATGAGTCGGGGCATAAAAAGAAAGCAACTGAGCGACGGATACTCATGAGGTGGGGACCACAGAGGGAGTGATGTGTCAGGACATGAAAAGAAAGCGGCCGAACAAGGGGCACTCACCAACTGGAGATTGTGGAGGGAGGGACTTGTCAGGACATGGAAAGAAAGCAACCGGGTGCAGGCACTCACAAGCTGGGGGCCGCAGAGGGAGAGATGAATCAGGATATGGAAAGAAAGTGAGCAAGTGAGGGGCGGTCACCCTCTGGAGACTGTAGAGGGAGGGACAAGTGAGAACACGGAAAGAAAAGTGACTGAGTGGGGAAACTTGCCTCTGGAGACCATGGGAGGGACGAATTAGGATGCAGAAAGAATGCGATCAGGTGAGGGACCCTCACAAGCTGGCAACCACAGAGGGACAAGTCAGGACATCGAAAGAAAGCAAGAAGGGTAGAAGAAAAGGAGGCAGTGGGTGGTTGACTTGAACAATTGCCGTGGCGTTGGTCATGTGTTATGTTTGAACTTACACATTTTTGCTGCACACTTGCTTGCTTTCGTTCCATGTTCTGACCAGAGCAAGTGTCCCTCACTCACTAGCCCTCTCCAATGAGTGAGTTCCACTTACTGACTTAATTTTTTTTTGGTGTCCTGACTAGTCCCAAACTCTCCCTTGCTGACTTCCTTGTTTCTCACATCCTGAGTTGGGTCGGGTCTGAACGAAGATCAACATCCCTCAGCTGTCCTGACCAGTCCCTTCCTCTGCCCTTTCCAACAGGTGAGTGGCTCGCTTTCTTTCTGTCTTCTGACCAGTCCTCCCTTGTAAACATCAACTCACTCCCATCATCGTCCTCTCCAGTGGGTGTACACCTTGCATGCTTGCTATTTCCCCCATGTTCTGGCCAGTCCTGGGGTCTGCTCCTTCTAGCACGTTCCCCTTGCTCACTTTGTTTCCATCTCCTGGCTAGTCCCTCCCACTGCTCCTCTGGCCCCTACTGCGCTGCCATGCCCACCCCATGCCACCCCATTGTTGCCAGCGCACCAAAAGGACCCATCTCAATCACGACCCCCTGGAATAATCCCACCGCCCTTTCCAACAGGTGAGCACCTCTCACTGGCTCACTTTCTTTCCATGATCTGATCAGTCACATCTTCTCCTGAATCACAACCATCAGAGCCGCCCCCACCCCCATTGCCGGGCTGCCTGAGGCATCCTTCACTCCCAGTCCCTCTCACATTGGTGAGTACCCCTCGCCGACTTGCTTTATTTCATCACCTGACCAGCCTTCTCCCCACCCTTGCATGTGCATCCCTCCCTCTAGCTCATGACCTCCAGCACAACAGCCCTCAGAGAAGAACTGGTGGACGATGAGATCATGGTTCCGACATTGTCTGATGATCCATTACCACTAATGTCACCGCAACAATGTTCACCTGAATCCTGATTACTGGAAGAGCACATAGAGGTCAATGAGCCCATGGTCGAATCAATGGATGAGAAACCCGAAGGTGACAGCAGTGATGAGAGCGATTTGAGTGTGGTCAAGATTGTCAGCGACGACCCCTGGGCGGCCGCACGGGCAGCTGCAATCCTCAAGCAGGTATGTTTTGACTCCAATACTCACACCTCTCCTTTCTTATCCTTTCTGCAGCATGATTGGGACCTTGTCATAAAGGAGGCCGTGTTATGTTCCTGGGCACTTGGCCCGCATTTTTCTTTCTTTTTGACCGATATGTACTTATACGATCACATGACCTCGACTCACATGACCGCTTACTTGTACAACAGAGCCATCTTGTCGGGAACTTCATTGTTCCCTCCTTTTGTATGTTTCCTATTGTTCTCTTCTTATGGTAGTCTGTGACCGCCATTGTTCGTGACTCTATTGTTCTCCTCATTTGTACGCTTAGTCAGGTAGCTGCCTCCCTTGTATATAAGCTGGACTTATATCTTAGAGTTGGGCCTTAAGCCTGACTTAGTTTGCAATCTATTGCGTTCTCTGTCCTTGTTGCTTGAACCAATTTTCCTTCCTTTTTACTTCTTTGAAATTATCTTCAAGTCCTTGAAGATATTTCCCATTCCTCTTTATCACCACCCAGACATTGGTCTTAGTGACCTTCTCACTTTTATCACCTTCCAAAACACTTAAGTTATTAAGGGAATCACGACCCTTATAACTTCGTCACTGCCACATATCTCACCTTTGCGCACGTCGCGCCTTAAGGTTCAATAGGCCTTAACAGGCCGCTTGCAAGAATTGTCGCTCAAGTACGGTGGAATCACTTATCCGTAAGGCTTGGCGCGTGGACACTACAAGTACTGGTGTTTCCAAGTCGTTGTCGCCTGCTTGTTCTGCTCATCGTTCGTTTGGCATCGTCATAGATGGACATGTCGTGATGACCAGTAGTCCGTCGATGAACCTTCCTGAATTGCTGCACAAGGCCCAATCCGAGCTCGATTCTTCGACATTCTCAAGGCGTGCATCGCCAGCTTTCAGAACACCCTCCCCCGCACCCTCAATATTTAAGCAACCCAAGGCGCCGTTGGTAATTGACACAGATGGGCCGTGTGAATGGTCGTGGAGTGACTGGAAGTTGCTCGACGCATGCTTTACTGATGTCAGACTTGAAATTGGTGCACAATGGGGCAGTGAGGGTGTGATGGGTGACGTGGATGCAGTCGATCTTGAGGATGTTGTTCAGCGATTCGAGGATATTTTCGGTGGCGCGGAGGTGGTCATGCCTCTTGCCTATGTTCTCCTGTTCACCTTCCTGCACCTAAGAGCCGCCCTGTAGTTTTCTCGATTGCTACTCCCAGTGCCGCTGCTGGTACCAGCTCCCCTACCACCTGTGCCAGTGTCAGTGTCAACTGTGGTGGCCCAGCATGACGTGTGCCCAGAGCGTCCAACCATCCTGTGGCCATTGTGTCAGCCCACCATGCCTCCAGCCCTCCAGAAGCCGATGCCAAAGTTCGATCATGGCCTTTATATGGTGACAGACATTCGCTGGGGGATGGCACTTGATTTATATAGTGCAGACAATTGGTTGCAGATTGCCTCTGGGTCACATGGATGGGAGAACCACAGGTGAGTACACAAGTGGCCGGTCTGGTCTCAGTAATGTTGTATGAAAAAGTCGAGTTATCATAGAACATAATAAAAAAAGTAGTGTTGTTGTAGTAAAGTAGAAAAAAAGGATGTGAAAAGTGGAGGACTTGGCTTTTGGAAAGCAGTCCGTACTTTTCGAATTTTTACTTTTTTTACTCAAAAAAGCATGAAAAGTAGCAAAAAGAAAAACAGGGGTTTTCCTGATGCATGCCATCCAGGCTTGCCTATCTCCCATGCCTGGGCCTTGCCTCTCACCCTCTTGTCTCCCCTCATTGTCTTGTGTTCTGTCTTCCTTGAAGATCCTCCCTTGTTTCCTTGGGCTCAGATGTTCCCCCCTCATGACCAACATGCCCAATCACCAAGCACCATCAGCTCACGCCACTAGTGTGTGCCACTTTGAGGACCCCAGTTCAATATTGTGCTCACCATGGACAGTGAGGCCTCAGTCTGGAGCATGTCTGTGATGGGGATTGTTTGGCAGGGCATGGAGCATATACTGGATTTCGAAAAATTTCACCCTCACCCATCGTCGCAGCTGGTTATATCTCTTTAAGAGGGATAGCAGGGCAAGGCCAAATGGTGTAGTAGTATTCAGTTTTGCTTACATGACTGAGCGGGGTGTACCTGTGGGTTCAATTCTGTGTTGGTGTAAACCATGTAATACATTTTTTCCCTCATCCACAGGGCCTGGGCTCCACCAAGCTGACTAAAGGTGGGGGTTTTGAGCTGAGCCAGCCTTTATAGAACAACAATTCAAGACTCATTGCGCAATGTCAATCTTTCAGGATTACGGCCGTACCATACCATATAAAGCCATGTTGACACCTGTCCCGTACTGTTGGCCATCTTGGTTTTTGGCTTACAGTACGGGTCACAGTAATTTTATACCGTATTACACCCGTAGATATATGGCCGTAGCCATATACAGTATGGCACACAGCCCTATGTCTAGCTACCTGTACCCGCCAAATCCTTGAACCAGGTATGGGTTTTGGTCTGGGTAGAAAATCTCCACCCTGACCCAGACCTGTTCGCTACCCAGCATGAAACCCGTGGGTTTACACCACCCATTACAATGCCTAGCTGTACAGACACCAACTGCTGCTGAATCGGAGGAAGGATGGTCGCGACTGACAGTCAACAGTGGATGTAGTAGTTTTGTAATACAACCCACAAATTCCAGAAGGGTGCATAATAATGTGCCCCCTATGAATCCTAGGAGTTTCCAGAGCTGCACACATTATAATGTGCCATCTCTCTCCCTGTGCAGTGCCATTATAATACCCCCCTCTTGTTGTTGCCCCCCAGCATTATAATGCTTGTGGTTCCTGCAGCAATGCCAGCCCTGTTGTACCTCCCATTATAATGCATCTTACTATAGACAT
>Ga0307510_10000566_pt1 | contig 37303 bp, 31 predicted proteins | sample 12_EM_MG_FD_207224 | JGI IMG/M metagenome (GOLD analysis project Ga0307510, IMG submission 207224) | Populus trichocarpa ectomycorrhiza microbial communities from riparian zone in the Pacific Northwest, United States - 12_EM | ecosystem: Host-associated > Plants > Roots > Unclassified | place...
CAAAGCTGAACTCTTTGAGAGCTACGATTAAGGGTCTATTCGGCCAGTTGTTAGCTGTTCGTCATCAAGCACAGAATTGTGAGATAAAAGCAACACCTTCCCTAATAAGAAACTTCCAACTACTTTCTTAGGAATCTGAAATTGCAATGGATAGAGATCGTTGGCATTAATAGATTCAAGAGAGGAGAGTTGGATCATATTTATTGACCTCCTTTGTATTCACATGGGCAACGGATGGTGATCTTAAGCCTTTGGATTTATGTCGTACACCTAACTGGCGAGCCAGAGTTGCCTTCTATAATTACTCAAGTTTAATATTTGTCATACTCGATCTAAGGAAAAAGACTTGGATTCCCTGGATCGATCATTTTTCATGAGAACCTTCCATTTTTTACTTAGAAAGAATTTATCGGTGCAGATCTTATGAGTTTGATGGGGGTTAACAATCGAGTTTTACTGAGTTGATATAGATTGGTTAGGTTTCGATTCGTGTATTCTCTGATCAACCCGCCGGGTCAGGATGAGTTTAACACAATTATAGGCTTTCATGCAGAGTTAGCCGAAATTAACGCACAAAAAAGATACCTTTCAACTCAAAATAAAAGAGAAATCCTTACAATAATGTGGTGCCTGCATTCACATTATTACTGCTGAATTTTAAACATTATGCTGTTCACACGAATATCCTTGCAATGGGCCACGCTAGGCTGGCAAATCCAAAACTGCAATGGGTCACTATTCAACTTTGTTGACATGAAAGTACACAGTGTAAAAGCATCTCTAGGGGAGGGAGAAAAGAAGTTCGCTCGATGAGCCAAATTAGTAATATAGCTTTTCTTAAATAGTATAAATATTGCATCTTTTCATACATGCATTCCAATGAAAAAAAAGCTATTTAAAAAAATCAATTGTGTTTTAATATATTTAATATTATAAAACTATTTATTAAAACAGAATAACAGGGTATGCAAGGTTAAGGGATCAAACACAACTCAAGTCCTGAAAGTAGAGCACATCATGATATTGGAGGATACAAAGCCAATGATTGAAATTTATGGTTTCTCAAGAGCATGGAACTGAAAATCTTACATCAGAAATTGTAAGAAAAGACGGGTAGAGATCTTCAAAGCATTTCTCCATGATTTTATGGCAATTTGAAGCTTTTGAGAAGAGGGTTCAATCGCCCTTGACAGGCCATTATTTTGCTAGTCGAGGCAGCTGGACTTGGTAGCAGAAAATCAAACAGGGAAACATGTTGGTTGCGCATTTCAGTAAATTAGTGCCAACTTTACATGATATTCAAAGCATTTATTTCTTGCAGTCCAGATAGATAGACTATTGTATACAGCCTGTCATGTATCTAGTAGTTCTCAAACATCAGATTTATTGCCTTTAACAAGCTTCAGTCGTCTATCCACCGAACCCCATGTTTTGCATAAAGATAATATGGTCCAATTGGCCCTCTACCTCCCACTTCATAGAGTTCTGGTGTTGCATGGTTCTTGTCTATTTCCTGTAGAATTGGAGTTAGAATATTCCATGCAGCTGCAAGCTCATCGCTTCTCATGAAGAGATGGTTGTCTCCATCAATGACATCAAGAAGAAGATGCTCATATGAATCGGGCACCTCCGCACTATACCTAGAGTATTAACATAAAGAGTATGCCAGACATCAAATTATAGAACAAAGTGGGTGCTGAATTGGCTTTGCTTAAGAAAATATGAGTTCCAACAGAACAAGTTTTACAACATGAAAGTGCTTACTTGTCCTTATAGAGCAAGTTGAGTTCAGAAGCATCCAACTGCAAGCCTAGTCCTGGAATCTTATTATTAATCTTGACCAGGATAGCTTCATCAGGTGCATCACTAAGAATCAGCTCATTAGTAGCCAGATCAACGTTATGCCCAAGGCGTTCACGATAAAGGTTTCCTGGGACATTATGGAAATTTATACGTATCTCCACTCTGCATCATGTAGTTCATCATGGTGAGGAAACTCAATATAGTGTAATAAAATAGAACACAATTTGCTTTCCCTGGTGACTATCACATAAATTAAAGACCACAAATTGCATGTGCATATATATACCCCACATAATCCCCTTGTTTCTCTAGCTTTATTCAGTACAAAATTCGAGAGTTCAGCTATGTACACCTGAATGTGACAGTTTGGATTCCTGAACCTTCGTGTTTCAATTTGAAAACACCGAAGAGCCAAGGAGAAATCAGGCAATCTCATAATTAAAGCACCATGGTTTTTAAAATTTAAATCTTCTACATATTTTATCTACAGAAGTTTCCCAGAAGATGCTGATCTGTCAATTCCTAACTTGATGCAAACTTCAAGTAAGCTCTCTATTCCGAGAGATTAGACTATATACTTTCTATATCTAAATCAGGTTTTGGTTGCCTTTTTCTTTTTCTTTTTTTTTTGGTGAGAGATCCTGATTGCTTTCTCAAGACCCATTTGGAAGACAAATCACTAAACACTAAATTAACTTCAAGGCTGAGTCAAAATCAAGTCTCAAGCAATGCACAAAAAGTAGGCATGACAATTGGTGCCACAATTAGACAACAATCCAGGTCGAGGAGCAGGTTACATTTTAGCAAAAAGACTGATGAAGCTAAGAAGTTATATCACTGTTAATTATATAGAACACAAATTCCACAATTAATTTTTCACCTGTGTTTGATGAGTCCCAGGCCAGTTTTAATTAGAAAAGGCACACCATCCCAGCGTGCATTATCGATGTATAACGCAGCAGCGAAGAAGGTTGGTGTCAAATTGTTTAAATTTACTTTGTCTCCAGAAGTAGATTTATATTGACCAAGAATGACATCACTAGGATCCAATCTGCGGATTGATCTTAGAACCTTGACCTGAAAAGAAGCTTTCAATGTGATAAGATGAATTGATGTTTGTTTTCATGATGCATGCATCTAATGATCAATTACCTTTTCATTTCTAATATCTTCTCCATCAAGACTTATTGGTGGCTCCATGGCAAGTAATGCTATTGTCTGAAGTATATGGCTGTGCACTATGTCCCTAATGATCCCATAACCATCAAAATACCTGCATAAAATAGTGAAAAATATCAAATATTGAATTTGGAACCTATGGTTGCCATAATTCACTTTACAGAGCACTCTAGCAAAGAAATTATTGATCATGGTAACCTTCTTGTCTGCGAGTGTAAGTCTTCTGACAAAATGATCTGAATTATCAAGAACGATTTAGTGACTGAGCAGTATATTCAAGAAAGGTGTTTCGAGGTTCATCACATCATAGATGTCAAATAAATTGATAAGATAAATAAACTGACCTGTATATTGCGTATATAAGTTCGGCTCCATAATGGCTCAAAGACCAGATTAGAGAACCTTAACACTGTGAGGTTCTCAATGAGGTTCCTTCCTAAGAGATGATCTATCCTGAAGTGCACAAAATTTAAGTCATACATCAACTAAAGTGAATAGTTACAAAAAGAAAACATGATTATTGAATGAATATCAATAAATGAAACAGGTGGCATATTCAAACACACAGAACAGATAATGTCAACCAGCACCTGTATAACTGCTTCTCCTCAAACTTAGAGAGAAGAGACTTTGTGAATTGTTGAGAAGACAGTGCATCAAACCCAAAAGGTTTCTCAATTATTATCCGATTCCAGCCCTTACGAGTTTGGGCATTATCAGCTAGACAGGATGCAACATCAAGAAGTGCTTCTTGTGGCACAGATAGGTAGAATATCCTGTTTGCTTTAGATCCCCCCTGCGTTGGTTACACTATTACAGAATCAATTATCAAATAGTCCAGTTAAACTATTGTACAGTCAACAAAAACCCTCCATAGCAAGAAATCAAATTTTAAGGTGAAAGCATGCGTCGTCAGTATACGTATACCTCAATTTGCTCCATTCTGGCATTTAGCTTTGACATCCCGACACAGTTATCATAACCTCCATTGAGATAGTAAGTTTTGCTGAGAAAAGCCTCCATTTTGTCACCACAGTTCTGTCTGAAACATTTCCAAAATTTGATCATTAATGCAAAGTTGAGCGTCTGTGATGCATGGATAACCATGAGACATAAGCATACGAGCAGTTAATTATATTCTTATCTCTAGCAATTACTTCAATTTACAGAATATCTTAATAGGCATCGTCGTGGCTGGTATTACCAACTCAATTGACAGGCCTCGGGTTTGGATATCAAATATTCTCACTATGCACCGCACTTGTTACCTAAAGCTGTGAGATTTTATGGATAAGCCACTCACTATGTTTGTATTAGTCATTTCTCAAGGAGGCTCAGAAAGACTGAAATGATCTTTCAAATGAGTGTGGATCAACTTCAAATTGGAAGAAATCGTTACACATTTTCACCATTCTGGCACATCGTTTGAAAAAAAAATTGTAGGCCACTTGAGTGCACACAAGAAAACTCGTAAGGTGATAAAAGAACCATACTGATGATCAATGCGACAAGTCAAAGTTGAAGCTATAATGGATCTCAGATCTTCGTCTGTTAAATCCTTTCTTGAATAACCGAAGATGACAACATCCTGCATCCACAGAACCAGTCAAACTGAGAGAAAATACAAGTGCAAACTGCAGTAAAAGCTAAGTTGGTTAATTCATGTATTTCTGCCTTTCCCTTTATGATAGAGGCATACCCACATACCGGGTTTAACAGATAAAGTAAAACAAACAAAATGTACACAAAAGAAACATAAAGTATTGACATCAGAGTAAACCTCACCTCAGGTAGAAAGCCACTATAATACAGAGCAAATAATGCTGGAAAAATCTTCGCCCTTGCAAGCTCACCAGTAGCTCCAATAACTGCAATGCAGAGAGAAGGCCCTCTACCACCCTCAGTCGCATAATTCAAGGAATGACTTCGTGAAGGCACCACATTTGTGAAGGGATCAGCTTGAAGCTCGTGCAATGAACTTTCTTCAGATTTCGAAAGTCTTTTAGTCTCTTCAGCAGAATCTTCACGCAGGAAACATACTTTCACAACAACTCACATTGACACACATACACACCATTTTGGTACCAATCATCACAACAAAACACAAACTTTCGGTGCAAAAAAATCACAACCACGAAGCTACACTCAACATGCAAACTGTCACACAACTATTCAACCAATCTACAGTCAAGAAACAAACTTTCACTACAAATTCAACTAAAATTAATAATGATCACATTCAACAATGCATCTTTATACGAAACACAAACTCTTTCTTTTAGTATGATGATTTAAACACAAGTTCTTACTATAATGAACCATTAACACAATATTTCACCGCAAACTCAACTAAAATTGACAACACATTGCACTCGCAAGTAACAATGAATAACTAACCATCTGGCAAACTTTGATTCTTAATAGTCATGAACTCCTTCAAAGGTCCAAACTCCCTATTCTTTTTCCAAAGATTGAATCTTTCAATCACCCATAGCTTTAATCCACAAAAACTTCTACATAAACCAGCACCTCCTCCAGAATTCTTTGCCACCACCTAACACAAACCACAAAAAGAAACAAACTTCTTAATATACTCAAATGGACACTTACAGAATCCCAAAAAGTGTAAAGGCAAAGTATCACTAACCTGCAAGCTACCAGCAGAGACATTAAGAGAACTTGAGCATTGAGGAATGGGTCTAGAAGTTGAAGAATCCCAAGAGGGTATTGATGAAGTTGGAAAAGAAAGTGACATCCTTTCTGGGTTTTAGTGGGGTTTTGACAGTAAAGGTTCAGTTCTGTTAGCCATGATAAAAGAGCGAGAGAGTTGAGGATGGGTGAAACTGGTTGTTGTGGATTAGATTACTGTAAAGGGAACTTTTCCGGTGGTTGATTGGTTGTTACTCCGATGGGTGTGTGGATCCTACGTGGTGATGTAGTACAAAACGTGAGCAAGGAATTACAATGGGCTGTTTGTGCTTGTGGTATTTTGGAAGGTTAGTGATGATTTTTTTTTTCTTGGATCTTAGTAGTGTGGCTACCATGGACATAGTTGTAAATCGACCTAGTAGGTTAATCGATGATTCGTTAACGTTTTATATCAATCAATTCTTTTTATCAAATCAAAATTATTTTAGTTAAAAAAACTAAATTGATTTATAATTTTATGGGTGGACTTGATAAAACAGAAACATTCTAAAAACTTTTTGATAGTAATTTCTTTATCCTTGCTAACTTGACTTGAATGTCACAAGAAAAGAAATTGGGTTCGATGTAGATGATTTCTCTAAAACCTTTATTTGCTCAGAGTAGGAAGATCCAACCATCATGAAAAAGTAAGAAAAATTGAAGATATGAGGTTTCATTAGTGGTGTTATATATAAATGAGTACCGTGGTAGTTTTTATGGTTGTTGTTTTAAAAAACTTGTTCTATAAAAAGTACTTTTGATTGAGGTTGGTTTGATATTTATATATATTTGGTTAAAACTGTAGATGAAATTGAGGTTGAATAAAAAGTAGTTTAATGTATTTGGTAGTTATAATCATGGCACTGTTTATATGAACAGTGCCCCAGGTGAATTTAATTCATCTGGGCACCGTTCACTTATTGGAGTGAACAGTGTCCATGTGAATTATCTAGGTTGGCAGACATGAGAAGCAGCTCTCAGCTGTTTCTTAGGAACCGACGTTTCAACAAAAAAATATCAGTCTCACACAAAAAGTCAGTTGCGTTTTAATGTTACCAAACATGATGTTTATGCGGTGAGCTTTAAAAGCAGAAGTTACCGCGTAAAGAAACACCTTCTAGTTTATTGTTTGTTTTTGTGGTAAAAAAAAAGTGTTTTGAGATAGATTTTTTTTTAATATAGAACTCATTTAATATACAAAAAGCTACTATAGAAGCAATTTTTTGTTGTTTTTTTTTTTAATTTTTGAACACTCAATTTCACTATTTAATTAAGAAATACTCTAAAAAAACGTGAGTAAAACATTGTTCCTTATGCCACTATTTATCAAGCAACAAAAATCTTCAACTCTTGGTAAGGCACCGATGAAATAAATAGCTAATATAATCTATATAATTAAATTTTCATTCTTAAATAATTTAATGTACAAATGATTTCATTCTCAATGTATAGAGCAATTAATCAACCTGCATGCCTCCTTGTCCACGTCATGGCCTCATCCATAAGGTCGGCTGCATATTTAAGCATTGATTAGTCAACAAACAACCACAGACTCTTATTTCTTGCAATTTGCAAATATCTAGATTAATAAACTATGGTTTAATCAGCTGACTCCATGATTGAGCCAAGTTGATAATCCAATCCATGATGATCGAAATATAATAAGATTAATTGAAAAAAAATGAAATTAAAAACATAGTTAATCTGACAACATTTTGATGGTTTTTCTTTTCTTTAATGAATCACAGGGGATGGTGATCCACTATCATTTCCCTCCATTGTTGATCAATCATTATCCATTCAAGGGAAATTTTATGTTCTATCATTTTGCACTCCCTGATCATTTTAAAACATAAAAAACAGGGGAAAAAATGTTCTTTCTATTCCTTTTATCTCTGTCTTTTATGTGTCAAAACAGTGATCGAACTCTATAGCCTTTGCAAGGACGACCTGGCCTCTCTGTTTTCTCTTCCTCAGCACCAAAAAAAAAAGTATTCTAAGCAATAGTCTAATACATTCCAGGCATTGCCTACGTGATGCATGGAGTCTTCTGTTCTTGTAAATAAATAAATAAAAGTAAGAACTAGAGCCTATATATAGTTCTTATGGACTGTCCCATTATATATATATATACTCGAGGAAACTGACAAGTATCAAAGTGTTGAACTAATGGAGCAGTGTCCATAGGTCACTAAGGCTGGAGTTCCTACGACGAATACCTTGGATAACAACTTATGCATCATTAGCAAAAATCACAGCTTCTTCGAGGGCCAAAGCTTCCAAATCCTTTAATTGTTTAAACTACAGGGGTTGAAATGGAGTACCGTTGAATCTACAGGGACTAAACATAGCTCACTCTTTGGCCCCATCTCATAGCAGCAAATAAATACTCAAACCAAATAAAAATGGATAGAATCATTTGAAGCTAATCTCATTTGATATTAAAGTAATGTGTTATGATCAGCTGAATTGAAGCTAATCTTGTAGGGTTTCGTTTGTGTATTTGTGAATGTGTCTAGATTGATGTGATGGACACCCAAGCAAGCGATTGCCCTAAGACAAAGCAGCAGTGGTGGCGGTGATGAAACGGAAGAATATGAGCTGGTGACGATAAAAGCAGAGAGATTTGATGCAGAGTCTGCAGAAAAAAAAACACGACAAATCACTGGCTAGCAGAAAACAAGAAAAAAACAACAACACTCGCCGTAACTTTTATTATTCCTGCAGACCAAAGTGCCTTTTGCACCTGCGATTGGTCAATGAATGAATGAGTACACAACTTTGAAGACACCTTTCACTCCATGTGGAGCATGTGCCAGCCACCGTGCCTTTCCCCACCATTTCTTAATATTTGAGAAATAATTTTGGACCTAAACCATGTATTTTCTTATAAATATGTCATGAATCCTTAATCCTAGGTGTATAACCTATAGTTTGAGTGAGTGAGTCCACAACCCAGAAGACCCTGAGCTAAGTCCATCCTCAAGCACAAGTACCCTTCTACTCTGCCTGCTAAGAAGGTAGATTTTTGCCTTTATAGTAGTCACAATAAGTGTTATAAGATAATGAACTTTGAAGACACAGCAGGTCGTGAATTATATATATATATATATAGTTAGTTAGTCCTTAAAACTATGGTTAAAGAGATTTGAAATTTACTTTATTTGAGGAAATTATTGAAACACAGTTACTACCCTAAGATCCAAAGCTTTCTTTTACTTGACAGTAAATTGTTTTCAAGTTAATTTGTAAATTAATCAAAAATATCATTTTTAAATGATTTTAAAATTGCATTCTCACATTATTGTGCCCGGTGATGACTTAAAAAATCTAACTAGCTTGGTTGCAAGACTTGTATCTTAGATAATCGATTAATCTATTGGTTCTATTTTTTTTTCTGGCTAAGATGGCAAAAAACGAGTGTTTGATGCTTGCAAAAAGTCATCTTTAATGAATTTAAAGACTATCTGATGATTAAGTTAATGATTTCTTGAGAGAAAATAAAGTAATATTACATAGAGATATTTTAAAAATAAATATACAATAAATAATGAAAATTTTGAACCTTTTTTATTAAAAGATTCATTGTCTATTGATGGAAATGTAATAGGTTATTAAATAATTTTTACACACTATTCTTTACATAACATTATGTTGAAGGAAATATAATGCATTTTTAGAAGACTTTTATACACCCAATGAGTGTAAAGATAGTAAGATCTAAAATATATTTGTACATATAAAAATAAGCTCTTTCTTTAAGTAGAATTCAAGGGAGTTGGGTCTTTCTTTTGGCTGCGTCCAAGAAAGATTAGGTCCTTATCTTGATTGAGTTTAAGAAAAATGATTTTTTGGTGTTTTTTGGGCCTGTTAAATCTAGGTTTACCAGTAATACAAAATTTAAATCTCAAAATTGCAACTCAAAAAATTGAGATTGAAAACAAATTTCTATTTAAAAAAGACTTGCAAAACTCATGGTCTAAGTTATAAGACCGGGACAAACCGATAAAAAAAATTAAAGAGAACTACAAAATCAACCCTTCTTTTTATAAGAATAATTTATATAAAAAAAAGGATAACGAACTGTATTAACTTTTTAAACTCGTTATCCATGTCATATTAGATTAGAAGAACCACAAATAAAAAATCGCGAAGCTCAATTCTCAACAAATCAAATGTCGAAGGATGGAATTAAAAAAAAAGTCAATCATACAAAAAATTATAATTAAAACAATGAGGGTGAAAAGATATAGGCACCATCTATTTATTGATGTGTAATGTACGTGTACTAATAACTTTTTTAAATAAAAAAATATTTTTTTTAACTTAGAAAAATACTAGAATATCCTCAATGAACTTAAAAATTATAAAAAATCAATGTGAAAAATACATGTCCTGTTTTTTTTTTTTTGTTAAAATAAAATAGATGAAACTAATGTATTCATTTAACAATCTTTTAATGTCAGGTGAATCTATGAAAATGATCAAACGACACCTACTACCAAGGTTTCCAATTTTTCCACGTAAAAGCAAAATAATAATTTCACTTGCTAATCCACAGTAAACTTTGTTTTGCTCTACAATGGAAAAAACCAAGTACTATATATCTCGTTAATTTTTCATCTCTTCATCTCTCTCTCTCTCTCTCTCTCTCTCTTATAAACTGATGGGAATCTTTATCAGTTCTTCATTAGTGTTAAATCAACTTTTTTTTTTTCAATATATAACCCTGGTGGTTGAGTCATTCATTGCCCCTTTTTTCTTTCCTTTCTTACTTTCCTTCTTTTGAAGATTACGGGTAAGAAAATTTATGAAAGGTCTTATCTTTTTCTTCTTTTTGAATTTCAAGATAGATGCTTTTTAGTCCCTTCGTTTTCTTAGATTTCTGGGTTTTGATTGTTTTCTTTATATATATGCTTATCTGGTGGTCCTTGATCAGTTGTTTCTTGATTGTGAATCAACTTGAATTTTGAGTTCAGGTGGATTAACAGTGGTTTTTCTCATCTGGGTTTTTTTTTTCCTTTGAAAGTTGTGATCTTATTTAGCTGGGTGGTACTTAATTGAATTTGAATTAGACTATCAGATTTATTTGCAGAATCTTGACATGGGTTATTAGTCTTGTTCATCTTCTTTTGATCAATAAAGATATAACTTGATTCCTTTGTTGTGTTTTATCTTGATTTGAGGCTATTGGTTCTGCCACTGTAGTACTTTGGATTGCCAGTTTTTTCTTACAAAGTTACAGAAAGTTGTGAAACTTTGTTTCAGGAGTATAATTCTTCAGGTTCTAGTCATTTAATGTTTCTTAATTGAAATGCATTGCCATGGTAGCTAAATTATGTCTACAGCATGTAGTTTCAGTAATTTTTAAGCAAACATTGATAGGATTTTCGGCTTAAGGAGTGAGTCAGTTTTCGTTTTGTCACTTGCTATAACAAAGTATTAAGGCATTGTAATTTGTTTTAGAATGGTGATGATAATTGTAAATGTAGTAGTTCTATGTTCTATCATTCTTAACTGATTCTAATAGTGTGGCTGACGAACTCAATTTTTTGTGTTGTTTCCTGCAGGTGCTTGGATTTCAATTTAATTTTCATGCTATAGTAACTTTTCGATCAAGTAAATCTTAAAAAAGTGAGTTGTTAATGGGGTCTGAAGGACTTCCAGCTGTAACAATCCATGTGACAGGATTCAAGAAATTCCATGGAGTAGCTGAAAACCCAACTGAGACAATTGTTAGTAATCTAAAAGAGTACATGAAGAAGAAGGGCATGCCAAAAGGTGTGGTCCTGGGGAGTTGCAATGTTCTTGAGGCTGCAGGACAAGGCGGAGTTTCTCCACTTTACCAGACATTTCAATCTGCCATAAACTCAAAGGATTATGAATCTTCAAGTCCTGGAAGAATTATTTGGGTAGTTATCCATATATCTTTTGAAATCATTTCTCAGCTTCGTGCATACTGCTTGTCTGACTCTTTCCTAGGTCTTCGGTTTTCTGCATGCCGCTTGATTGTGTTTTTGTGACATGGTTCATTCAGCTACACTTCGGGGTCAATAGTGGGGCAACAAGATTTGCCATTGAGCATCAAGCTGTCAATGAAGCTACTTTTCGCTGTCCGGATGAGATGGGATGGAAACCACAGGTTAGACTTATCATTAAGATCTTTTATTTTAGTTGTTCCGAGCCTTTACATTTTTCTTTGTTCTGTCTTCGTTTTTAAGAGTTCCATTGTTTTGGTATGCAGAAAGTACCCATCATTCCTTCAGATGGTGGAATTTCACGAGTTCGAGAGGTATATTTGTGTTTCAATTCACTCTTTCTTTTCCCTTATTTCTCAGCAAGCTGATGCTATGTCGGCTGGCAAACATAAATAATCAATCCATTAGTGCTTTGTTTTTTGGTATCTTATTATGATATATTTTTTCTCCTTTTCTTTGGAATTGGACCGTGTTTTTGGTATCCAAGGCTACTTATTTTCCATGACATCCTATCTTTTCCATGGCACCTAAGTTGCAGAATGTGCCATGACCAATCTTTTCTTTTCAATGTTCCTTTACTTGTAAAGCAGAGGTATTAAGAGCGTGTGTATTGATTTTTAGTTTAATAGAAGCTGCCTTTTCTTAATCTTTTTTTATTTACTACAAGCTGCCTTTTCTTCTTTGATTGGAGGCCCCAACTTTGACTTTGGAATGATGTGCTTTATTCAGTTTGAAAGCTGACAAGACTTGGGACTTCCTCGTCACTATGTTTACGGTGTCAAACTGCTATCGATTGATTGTTTTCTTGGGGCACTTTTTTATTGTCCATCTATTTCTTGGAATGTTTTAGGGCTGAACCATCACAACTTAAACTGTCTTGATACTAATTCGCTGTCCAATTGCTATTGGCAAAGGAAACATAAAGAAATTTGCAGTGACAGTGGATATCGATCCCTATATTTCTTCTCTTTGCAACTTTTTTGGCATTAAGAAGAGAGATTGGATGAGGGGAAGCTTATAACTATATTATATAGTCTATGTAAACTAGAATCTATTTTATTATATATGGGAGTTGCCTTGACAGAACCAGATTAAGTAAATGAAATATAGAGAAAACTATCCTCTCTTCTTGCAGCGTCTTTTCTTTTCTTTGTTTGGCAATTTTTTTAAGCTGGCAGATGCTTTTTGTTGCAAAAAATACCGTACTGGGTTCTAATGCTGCTGTTAGGTAGGATGTGGAGATATCTGGATATCTTTGAATGCATTGTAAAGATGCTGCTACTCTCACTAGAATAACTATTTTAGCACTTTGTTTATTCTTACCATTGTTCTGCTACACTTACTAAAAGGTTTCTTCTTTTCGCCGCATGCAGACTACTCTTCCTGTTGAGGAGATCACAAAGTCCTTGGCAAAGAAAGGTTATGAGGTGATGACATCCGATGATGCAGGCCGATTTGTGTGCAACTATGTTTACTACCATTCCCTTCGGTTTGCAGAGCAAAATGGGACAAAGTCTCTCTTTGTGCATGTACCTCTTTTCTTGACCATAGACGAGGAGACGCAGATGCAATTTGCTGCTTCCTTGTTGGAGGTACTTGCTTCTTTGTATTAGTAAGATCTGTTAGCATCCATCTTGCTCTTTATCACCACAAGCATTTGAGCTTATCCTGTTATCGACAACAATTGTTAAGATGAGTGCCTGTAATGAAATGTTCAAATAAACAGATGAGTGTATGGTGAATGAAAAAGGTGTATTTATGGTTGCACAAAGACTTTTCATGTACTTTCTTCGACCTTTTCCAAAAGGTTTTGGCTACTGATTGAAATGTTCTTGAATCTCAGTTTACTGTGTGAATTAATAAGATTCCAATTTGCTATTATCTTTGTAGCAATGCACATGTTACTTGTCTACTACCTCCACTGACTTGTGCTTTGCTCCTGAAAAGTTAAAACAATTACTCAATATCTCGATCAGCGATCTTGGATATGAGCTCCATTGGCATCTAAGCACTAAGCTTACTCAAATTACAACATAATATTAAAATCAGACAGCTGCATGCTTATTGCTGCAATGTTCGCAAGTTACATAATTGATACATCAAGTAATCAATACGTTAAAATTCACAATCAATTCTTTGAAATCACAACCTTTTCTCTTTTAGATCATAACCCGCATTGCAGTTTTGTTGAGCCATCATCCCAATTATGTTACTCGAAGAATTATACAAACTGCTTGTCTGTCTTCCAATATCAAGAAGCACCACACTGACCCCTCCAGCAAGTCGAAATTGTCGACTGGTTTGATTTGCAGTTGTCTTCATGGGATTCTCAGCATGGCATACTATCCTACGTGGAAGGTTGTTGCCAATGTCATGGTTGCTAATTTTGGTACAACTCCATCATCGACGGAGAAATTTGCCCAGTCTCTAGCTCACATGGCACTAATTACCATAGTCAACCACCACTATCATTACCCCCGAATGTATGACTAGACCCAATAACACAGTAGCTGAACCGATCTACTGTGATTTTTTTCACAAAAAACTTTTGTCAAGACTAATGATACTATGACCAATAATATATGTATGGCCATTTTTCAAAGAAACAATATTTGGAGGTGGAAAAGCATAAAGAGATGATGAAGATAAAAGAAATGTATCAAAGTTGTACAACAAATGAGAGGAGAGAATGCTGTTGATGATTATTAGAGGGGGAAAAGGGTTTTAAAAGCTTTGTAGGAGAAGAAGTGCATGAGGTACCTGCCCTTGTAATTTCTTGAATCACACCACGAACCCTCCAAAACAAAACGTAGTTGTACCAATTAATTAAACTACTTTACTTAGAGTAATTAATTAAATTATTTTACTTTAGACTTAATCGATAATTTATGAAATTTTTGTGGAAAATTTGATAAAAAAAATTTTATGGTGGCAAAATTAAAACTACCTATATAAAGGGGTTCGTTTTTTATTAGGTTTGCCTCGACAAAGTTTTTTTTTGGTGGAAAAAAGAAAAAATGGTTTTCATGGGCAAATCTTTAGACATGGTTATGCTTGGATTAATTGTAGTCTAAAAATTCATCAATACAATTGGATTGGAAGACTTGAACTGATAGCCAATAGTCACCGCACTTGTTTGATGCAACTCGATCTTCAAGAGGTTTCATATAACATGGATCAGGGTGCAATTTTCTTGAACTAAAACCTCTAATTCCATGTTATGCAGTGATAGCCTTCTCTTCTTTGACAAGTAACTACATCTAGCTACTTTTACATACAGGTCTAATACAAATTATTCTGACAGTACTGATCTATAGTGTTTTGCCCTATGTATTGTGGGATTCCATCCAGCAAGCAAGAAATTGGCGGGATGGTAAGATTCTGCATTGCCCCATAAGCATTCCAGCAAAATGGATCTGCCACAAATTGGCCATGAGCAGGAAGCAACTCTATTTCTGCTAACTCGAGGTTAGTGCATGGGACTGAATCACTGCAAGCCAAGTGCAAGGGTGGACTCCTAACATCATATGTACCCTTAATGCTTGTGTACAAAATATCAGATATGTGAACTGCACTTGTTTGGTTAGTGCAGTTCTTGGTCTGGCAGTAGTATTGGTCTATGATTATTGGATTGCGGACCGTTTCCATGTTAATGTTGTGGAAAGAGATTTTAGATACAGAACCATATCCTCCCTGCCATGTCTTAATCCGGACACCATTATCAGAATGCTTGATTACCGAATCTCTCACCGTGATGTTCGACACGCATGCCCTCGAGTTGCCGATTCCAAGGCTGCCAATGCTGCAGCAACAAAATCAGAAACCAATTGTTGGCCAAGTTTTTTGAACATCTCTTGATAGAATGCTAATAAACGACTCTGTCAACTCATTAAATTCTATTCCTTCATCGCTGCTAGGCCGATTTCCCTCTTTTATTTTCGTGGAATTTGTTGCCGGGTCTAATTGATTAGATTAGGCGGTTAATAAGCATTAAAAATCTTGGTCCACCATAAGTTGAAGCTAGTAAGTTGAAATTTGAGCTTAAGTATCCCTTTGAAGGCGCCTAACTTTTGTACTCATCTTTTGTGAAGATAGTATTAATTTTGGCAAGAGCTTAAACTAAATATTACCTTATGCCATGGCTTGGACCACAGGTAATGTTCTTTATGTCGACATTATGACAACCAGCTCCAATTGATACACAGTCATCACCTAGAGTAGAAAACAGAGGAAAATTGGCATGCACTTAGAGAGTGATTCATAGAAAAGATGAAAAACAACTCTCAAGTGCAAAAGGACATGTAATCAATTACCATTGGATATGACTGAATTGTATATTTGGACATTGTTTGTGTTCTCTATGTGAATCCCATCTGTATTTGGGCTTAGAGGTGGTGATTTAATGCTGAGCATTTGTACAGTGACATCTTGACAGTTATCAAACCGAAAATGGAATTGGGGACTGTTCTTCACTTCAAGTCCTTGGACTATCAAATTAGAGCTCATGAAAAACCTCATAGCCTGCATTTTTCGATAAAAATAAAAGGGTATAGAACTTTTCATGAAACCCTTGATGAAAAGAATGCATTGGTTTTGTACTTACAACTGGGCTATCACAAGGGCCAGGAAGTGTTGCGCCATTAGGCCCCTAAGTTCAGCAAGTTAGCTAGAGAAATTGAAAAACACAGAACTACTCAAGAAAATAATTTACTGACCAAGAAATTGAGTAAAATGGCTTACTTTGTGAGGCTTGCAGGGTAGATTCCACCATTTCTCTCCTCTGCCATCTATAACACCACCTCCTTGCATTGACATTCCATCGATCTTGTAAAACACTAGCCATTGTCTCTTGTTCGTCTTACTTGGCCATGATTCAGGCCCATCTGGTGGCATTATAGTTCCATCAATCTTCTCATTACAGGCAAAATACTCAATCAGTTTTTTCTTCTGCTCATGAAATTAAGTACTATATTGAAATTCAATTCAATAACAAAATTTTTTACCTGGAACACAAGGCTAGTTTTACAAGGTCCGGTAAAGACAGTAGGCTGTATCATGAAAGAATAGTCATCAGGAGCAAGTAGAATGGCTGGTTCATTCTGAAAGCAAGCAGTGTCCCAAGCCATCTTGAATGCTTGTGTATCATCTGTGTCACCATCACCAACAGCACCAAAAGATAGTACATTGTAGACGTTGGCAAGACTTCGAACAAGATTAGGGCTAGGACCAGGACTTGGAGAATCTGTATAGTAACTTGGACTGGCAGCCTGAGGAGCAGGGGCAGGAGCAGGAGCAGGTGGTAGTGAAATGAGAGAAACAATGTGCAAGTGTTTTGGTTTAGTTTTTCCATGAACTCTTCCTTCAATGTATGTAAAGAAGAAAGCGAAGGCCAAAAGGAGAATTTTAGACAATGTCATGGTTGCCATACTTGATGAGGGAATAAATGTAAGCACAAGAAAAAAGATGGGCTACTTATAGAACAAACAGATTCAACTTGAGTACAATAGAATAGAGGAGGCTTTGGTTTTGATTACTACTAGGTGTACCCAAGTTCATGTTCACGCTCTGGACATTGAATTCAAAGAAGACAAGTTGAGTTTTGAAAGATTATGGAACTTTTTTAACGAGTGGAGGAAGAGATTAGGAGGAGATAAAAGAGAAGCAAGGCACCCACGTTTGAGGGAGTTGAAAACAGTTAAATGACGTGTGTTGTCTGCGGTGTGTGACCACTTGAATTACTATTACAACTTGCTAGAGGACTGGACTTGGTGATAAGGTGGGGATTACGCGCATGGTACTTTGGAATTATTTCAACTAAGGATGCGTTTTATACTAGGAATTCTCAGTGGAAGCTCCTTCTGGGAGGGGTTCTTGTGTATGATACAGTGAAGGCATGAGACCGACCAGTTCTGTCAAAGAACCATCTCAACCCAATAGCTTAAGCTGTTAGGTGAGGTTCCAGGATATGATTTATATTATTCTTTAACAAGTTCCATTTAGAAATGACTTTCCTTTTCAATTTGTAAGAGGTGTAATTGGATTAATTTGCACACAAATTGAGATTGAAATGGAGATAACAAGTAGGGAAAAGACTTATCTTTTTATACTTTCTGTTAACATAAAGTATAAAAATTAACTTCAAAACTATATTATAAACATATTTATTTTATTTCTTTATTTTTATCTTTTGTTGTTTTTGGTTAAAGAATACGTGAATTCTAATTATCTTGTTGAAATGAAATAAGAGTTATATATAAGATTAATAGAAAATCAGAACATTCATATTCTGCTAATTTTGAGTTTAACTTGATGGACTCAGCGGATCAATCCGGTTGACCAAGACAAAATTCATTGATTTTGTTTTTTTAAATGATGTCAATTTACTGTTTTCTTTTTTGTATTGGGCGGCAGGACACAGTCAAAAGGGGCTTGAAATAGTAGTATTTTATCTACATCGACTGATAGCATGCACCCATTAGTCTATTATCTAGATACTTCTCGAGACAGTAGCTTGTAGCATTTCAGTTTTTCTAGTTAGATTTGTCCAAGTTTTTAGTAGTGAAGGATTAAAGTGATTATGTTTGGTTATTGGAGTCATTTGGATAGCATTTGGTTAAAGACAGTGAAAATAGATAGGAAATCCATGTATTTCCTGTTTTAAAACTAAGAAATCCGTTCAAAAACGCTACTTTAAAGATGAATTTATTTTATCAAACATTCTTGACCCGGCCTTATCCCGAGTTGACTCTAAGGACGGGTTTTACAAGTATGATCTCAGTCAACATTTTTGTTTCTGCCAGGATTGATTTAGAAAATGTGGAGAAACAAATCATAATAATAAGAAAAATCATTCAGGGTTTTGTAGGTAACAACTAGCCAGCTAGTATTACAGTTCAATGGTCATTATCATTGCTAAACAAAGTGAATGACCTGGGAAACATGCAAAATTAAAGAAAACCTGGACTATCATTATTCCTTTCAATGTAACAGTCTGTCCTCATCTCCTTGTCATCATTCTGCCTCCATCTTCCACTTGGCGTTTCTCCAGCCGCCTTTCACAATATATAGAACTGGTGATCTAGTGAGTTTATATTATTCAGAGAGATCTGACTTCCACTTCGATCAGCAGAATATTAAAATGTCTGTAGCAATGCCATGCATGAATCTTCACCTCTCCTAGGATAATCATTTCTTCTTAAGACTTAAAAGACTCTCTCTTCTCTACAACTTGGATAGACTCAAAGTGCCATTTGCTTTTGAGGTTCCCAAAATGACCAATCAGTTGAACTCTCATCCAAGCTTCATGTGGTGGGCTCGGGATGATGCCAAATTTAGTGAACCTCCATCAAGAACACCATCTTTAATTGGTATCGAACGTATTCCTCCAACAAGAAGACCGTCTCCAGTTGGTAGTGAACATGTTCCTCCGACAACAAGAGAGTCATCAGTTGATAGTGAACATATTTCTGTGATAAGCAGACCGTCTTCAGTTGGCAGTAACCATATTTCTGTGGTAGGAGACAGTGTGATAACATTGCCAACTCAAGGCACCGTGACACCAGCTACAACAAGGGCTAATACGCCTGTATTCTCAGGCGGGGCATCACCAGAAATAAGACGTAAGATTGCGAATGCATCACCTGAGACAGCTAGGCATGTCGCACTGAGAATGTATGAGAGTATGAAGAGGCATGGATTGAGAGAAGAGGCTGGCAAGGTTGTTGGTAAGGAGGAAAACGAGATCGAGGAAATAAAAGAGGGGGGAGTTGATAGGGTTAGGAGGAAGAGTGAAGACCTTATGGGAATGGATTATTTGTTGAGAGATGGCTTTGTTAGTTATCTTCGTGATATGGCAAAGATTACACCCCCTATCCCCCAACAGGTAATTAGTTTTCTCTATATATCCCTTATCTTGTAGGGTGGCTCCAGGATTATCAGAAAGGTACCAGATGACGCTAAGAATCCTAGCTAGCTCTTGAGTCTAACCATATCTCACAGTGATTTCTAAAAAGTCTAACCATATCTCACTGTGATTTATAAGAAGTTAATGAAATAACAAGTAGCAACATTCTTCATTTTCCTCGGAAGAATCAGAAGGAAACTTGTGTTCACTAACAAGGGTCAGTTTTGCTCTGCAGTCTGATGAAAATCACAAGGACTGAAATGTAGTTTCAAAGGTTGCAGGTCTGTGAACATGAAGCATTCATTTGCCTCATTTCAGATCATGTTTCCATCCATGGTCTGACAGACTCTTAGACTTTATGTTAATGTCCTTGAATGCACTAGCATTACATTTTTGTAGATGAATGATCTGCTAATAAGGTGAACAACCACATCAGTTATTTTTCTTGTTATTGCTAGAAGTAGACAAGAATGTGAAACATTAGATTAGAATCTTCATTTTGGATGTCCTGGAGCTTCTAGTTTTGTCTCTTTCAGTTCATGATGATCTTACAATTTTTCTAAAGATGCCTCAGAATTTGACTATGTTTAACAGTTGAACTTTGTTAATTAATTAATTAATCAAAAACTTGATGACTTATGAGTTGATTCTACCCTTGTTATTTAGATGTCTTTTATTTAAGAGACAGACAAAAAAAATCATAAAAAGATTTAAAAGAAAACTCCTATACCGTTTTCCTAATGTAACAGTGTCAGGCCTGTACAACCTGACCATTGACACACACCTGGTCAATAAGCATGTAGTTTAACAGAAACTGGGATGTGTTGCAGGCAGTCCGGTTTTCCAATATAAAGTTGACAAGGAAGTTTCGGGTTTCCGATGGCACATACGAAACATTTGGAAATAAGGTGGTGGCATGCTTTGTTGGACCCATAAAGACTCTTCTGCAAGAACAGGATTCAACATGGTTGCAGGTTCTGAAGGGCGTGGATGGGTATATTATGCCTGGCTCAATGACCCTTTTACTTGGTCCACCAGGTAAGCCTACAAAACCAGATGAATGTGACAAGCTAGGAACTTCATGGTGGAAGTAGTCAAAATTTATGCTCTCATCAAACAAGTTACAAAGTAAAGTTGATAGTAAAAAATCTCAATTTTTTTTTCGTTTCATGCAAACCATAGGAACGTAGAAAGACACTGAGCAAGGATTGTTGGTAATATCCTGAGCACAATGACACTCAATGTGTTGCGGTAGAACAGAAAACTGGAATCTTAAGACTGTCACAAAGTAATTAGCATAGTTTACGATGCTTACACTGTTTGATGTTCCTTTGCCAATGAAATCTTACAGGAAGTGGAAAGAGCAGTCTACTTGAAGTCATAGCAGGGAGAGTAAAAGTGACTAAGAACTTGATCTTGGAAGGAGCAGTGATGTACAATGATAAATATGCCTCTGAGATTTCTCTGAGCAGACTTATTGCATACATAAATGGCCAGCTTAACAAGTAAGTTTCCTGTGACCAAACAACAAAATTACATGAACATGTGAAATGATATGTTCGGAGACAAAAGCAACAAGAAGCAGATAAGCATTTCACTTCAATCTTGTACAATTGCAGGCACATTCCATTTCTTTCAGTTAGGGAGACACTCGAGTTTGCAAGGGACTGTACTCAGGGCATTCGGCCAGAGAACTTTACTCCTAAGATGAGAAAATTCTTTGCACATGCACTTGTGGAAAGGCAGGATCCTGTACTAGAGTATGTGCTTGAAATTCTAAGCTTGAAGGAAATACAACACAAACTAGCAGGAGAAGAAATTTCTGACACTGACCGCCAAAAGCTCACAACAGCCGAGTTAGCTCTTGGAACATATTCTGTCATGCTTTACGATCAACCATTTTCAGGTTCTGATTTAGCGGCTACATATGATCTAGTGGACACCATAAGAACCATAAGCAGGATTCAGCAATCTTCTGCAATCATGTCACTCACCCAACTTTCACAGGAGGTGTTTGATCTTTTTGATAGGATCATATTACTTGGTGATGGGCATGTCCTGTTCCAAGGTCCTCGTCAAGATGCTATCCCTTACTTTTCCAACCTTGGGTTAGTCTGCAGAGTATGCTTAGTTAAAGCTGAGTGAAATTGATTCCTACATGCATAAATAAAATTCTCATAACAGCAATATATCCAGCATAATGCTAAAAACCAATATCTTTCATTTTATAGGTACACTAAGCCCTCCCATGTTGAGTCCAATGAGTTTCTCGAAGATATTGCAGCTGGAAATGGTTACCAGTATCAGGAACAAGGAACAAGACCATTTACGCTAGATGAACTTGTGGCGTGCTATAAGATTTCAGATCACTACAACGATATAATAAGAATTGTTGATGAAGTTGACGTGAAGTATACCTATTGGGTAGAAAGTGAGCCTGGACTAGGATTGTCCCTTAAGAGACCATCCAAACACCACCTCTCAGCTCATGCCCAGTCAAGTCGAGAAACAGGTAAACAAGCTAGTTGACAACGAATCAGGAAACTGTTGGTATAAGCTCTGTGCAATCCAATTTGACACTCATTAGAACACACCATACTTACAAGTTGAGTGGTTGCAGAATTAGTAGTTGCCAAGCTCTCCAGAAAGGTAGGACATTCAGGGGGGATAGAGAGTACAGGAAGAGTACAGATTGGAGATGTAGTCACAGGAATATCTTTGAACAAAGAAGAAATGCAATACCTTTCTGTTGTGCCCCAAAGAATCCAACACGAACGCGCCTCACATGTATACTCTATGTTGAAGCAGGCAAAAGGTTGCATTCGTCTCCAGGTGGAGCGTTACAAAGAAAAGGTAAGTGCAAACCACTCAACAACAAAGAGGACCAATGTGAGGAAAATATGATTATTAAGCCCCATTAGTTAGTAATATGGCAAAAAATTACAGCATACTTGATATGAGAAATCAATCACAACATTGCTTGATATGATATGCCGGAATGATCTGTTATGTAGGAAGAGGAGTACCAATCCCAATGGGAGCAGTTTCAAAGGCCTTTTGTTCAAACATGGTGGAAATCCACCAAGACTCTCGTCAAAAGGCAAATCAAGATCACCAAAAGGCTTCATGCTTTAATCAAATTAAGGCTTCTCCAGGTTAATACTACCATATGCTCCATAGCTTTCCTGCTCACGCAGATTAAAGGAACTTATCTGACCATGTCAATCTACAGTATCCACAACGATTTAGAGTATCATACGTTCTGCATCTTACTTAGAAACTAATTCATCCTTGAACTTTACAGGTAGTTCTGCTAGGCATTTTTGCAGGAACACTATTCTACAAACTAGGGGGTCAATACAACCAACAGAAAATGAACTCAATAAGGGCTCTTGGGTTTGTATCCACAATGAGCATAATGCTCATAAACCTGGTGCAGCTTCCTCTGTACATGCTCCAAAGGCCAATCTTTTACAAGCACAAGGCACAGAGGTTCTTCAGAGTTTCATCGTACATAGTTGCCAATTGCATAGTCAATCTCCCACAGACCCTCCTAGAAGTACTCTTCGTTGAATTCTTTTCCTCTGCTGAATCAATCATGGCTCTCATATAACCTAAATATCCTAATCCTTGCAGGCATTGATATACACTCTCTTTGCTTATTTTCTTGCCGGGCTATCAATGGCAGGAAAAGGGTCACCATTATTTGCATATCTGGCCCTCCTATTCTTAGTGGCATACTTCGGTTCATCAGTCTTCTTCTTTCTAAGTACCATCTCTTCAATTCCAGAGGTTGGGAATGCTTTGGCAGGTACTGCATTTATCTTGACAAAAGGCGTTCACTATTTATTTATGTAGTTCTCCATTATCTACTATCCATCTAATACCTGAACAGCATACTTTCGTTACCATGCCAACTTTTTCTCTTTTTCCTCACATCAGGACTTCTAAAGACATGAGGCAAAGGTCTTCATGCTGTATTTAATGAAGGCAATTCAGCCATTCACAAACATGTGTCCTCGACATAAAGTCTTGGGGGAAAACTGCCATGTTGATGCAGTCAGAAAAAAATAGCCATCTAATGCAGTTGCATTTACTTTCTTCAGGTCTTCTAGTCTCAATCTTCCTACTCTTCAGTGGATTTGTGATCTACCCATCCAACATGCCAAATTACTGGAAATGGCTCATGTATGTGAACCCAGTTCACTGGGCTAACGTCTCCTTCTGCAGGTTCCAATTCATTGAGGGTTACCCAGATCCTTGCTCCAACTACCTTGGCCAACTCCCATTTTGTGACCAATTCCCAACAATGACAGTTGGGAAAGCATACCTGGCCTTTCATGAGCTTTCTGAAGATTCTAAGAGACCTTGGCTACCTTATGTCATTCTGCTAGGATGGATTGCCTTTGCTAATATCTTGACACTATTAGGGCTAAAGAACATAGAATTTGTGGAGACAAGCCAGTCATTGCCCTATGTCAGAAAGTCCACCACGGTTTACAATTATGAAGAAGATGCAGACAGTGAATCTCAATCTAACTACAGTTTCAGTCAGAATTCTGAAAAATATGATGCTTCCACGTATCCTTCACCGCAAAATTCAGGGACAATTTACAGAAAAATGAAGAACAACGGCACAGTTGATGCATGGATGGAGGAATTTCGTGTGGATATAGAGAGGAACGGGCTAGGAATTCCTGTGGAGCCAGTGACTCTCCTATTTGAGGGTTTGTCATTCACAAGGTGAGCTTTATCATCCATTTGAAACCAAAACTCCATATCTCAGCTCTTTTCATGGTGCTCCTAAACCATCTCCAACTTGGATTTTTTTTAACTAATACATGATCATCTAAAATATTAAACCTAATAAAAAAACTTTGAAGTAGAAAACGAAAAGGATGGTTCCTGCATTCCATTTATATGTATTGACATGATAATTCATCCATCAGGTACAATGAGGGAAATAAAGAAAGGAGCTCAGTTTTCAGCAATATCACAGGCTATGCCGAACCCCAGAACATGCTAGCTTTACTAGGTGGTACAAGAACAAATAAGGCCACACTGCTCAAATGCCTGGCTGGTAGGGTCCCTTGTACAGGCAACCTACAGGCAAATGGCTTCAGACCAGGAGCTCCCTTTTGTCGGTTAATTGGGTATGTTGAGAAGCTTGATGCCCATCAACCTTACCTCTCTATACGTGAATCTCTTCAATTCAGCGCTGCACTCCGTCTAGGAAAAGAAGTTGGCTCCATGATGCGTAACATCCATGTTGAGCTGGTCCTCAGCCAGCTTGGTTTACTTCCGTATTCGAACCAACTTGTAGGTTCCCTCTGCGACTCCACTGGAAAGACATTTGAAATAGCCAAAAAGTTAACAATTGCAGTTGAGCTGGCTGCAAATCCAGGCATTCTCCTTCTAGAAGAGCCAATGTTGGGCCTTGATACCACAGGAACTTCGACTGTCCTCAATGTTCTATCTAAAGTGTCCCGTTCTGGTCGAGTCATTGTCGCCTCTCTTACACATGCTAATGGACGGATACTGTCCTCTTTCGACCTGGCTCTCATCTTAACAGAAGAAGGGCATCAAGCATATTTTGGCCCGGTAGGATATAACTGCAATGAGTTGCTGGAGTATTTCACATCAATCCCGAAGGCCCCTCGTTACTCTGAAAATGCAACTCCAGTTAACTTTGTTATGAGAGCTCTTGGCTTAGGTATACGAAAGGGGCAAACTCCGCAAATAAATTACGCAGAGACATATCAAACTAGTTTTTTGCAGGAGATCAACAGCAAAACAATCAGCAATGCAAAGAAATTGATCAAGGAAAGAGCATCAGAGGATCAATTTTCTACTTACTCAGCTCCATATTCACGGCAAGCCATTTGGGTTTTGTTAAGAACACAGAGATTCTTGTGGAGGAATGTGCAGTACACATATGGTAGACTTATAGGCTGCATAATGATTGGACTCTTGATGGGATCCTTGTACTATCAAATTGAATACAAGGACACATATGGTGCAACTTCACGTATGCTATACATATACATGCAAGTTTTACTCATCGGAGTGATCTCAGCCAACAATGTTATTCCCCAGATTGGCACAGACAGGTTAGTCTATTTCCGGGAGAAAAGGGCTGGAATGTATCTTCCAGTATTTTACCCGGTATCATGGGCAGTTGGTGAGATCCCATATATTTTCATTGCTACACTTGCAGTTGTAGGGATAGGGAATGGTATGGCAGGAATTGGAACAGGATCCATGGCAGAATTCCTACAGTATTGGTTAGTACTCTTCATTTTTACTTTGTGTGTAACATATTTCGGGATGATGATAACTTTCCTAGCACCACTGCCAACACTAGCAGCATTTGCAGTGTCAATTGTGACATCAATGTGGGTGTCAGCTTCTGGTGTAGTTGTTGTCCTATCCGACATAAGGTTCTACCGATGGATGTATTGGAGCAATCCATTCCAATTTGCAATGAATGTGATGACCTCTATCAGTTTCTACTGCAATACAAAGGAGTGTGCAGCAAATTGTGGTTGCCCAAGGTTTCCAGATGGTTCATATGTGTGGGATAAATTGGCATTGTTAAGAAGCTTGGATCATGGAAGGATGGATACAGACATACTCAAATTGTCTGCAATGTGTGTACTGTTTGCCAGTCTAGCCTTCATCTTCTTTATTGTGCTGAAGCACAACTCACCTCCACAATCATAGATCCATTGTAAGAATCAGATGGAGGCAAGTTCACTGAACAAGATTCTCCATGTATATTTTTTTAAAACAATATTCATTTAGTCTAGATGTATCCTTGTCCACAACCCAATGCCTGCCTAATCTCCAATGGAAGCTGGCTAGAGAATGTGCATATTTTGATACCATTAATAAATCCAAATATAACCACTAAAGCCAAAAGCATTACATGAGAAAAACAGGAAATGGATGACATCTACGAAAGATCACTAAAATTATTGCAATCCACAAGAGACTTACAAAGGAGAAGATGAAATCATATTCAAATTCCAGTTATTGTAATATATAAGCAATTAACATTTTTACACAGCAAAGCATACCTTGATGCAATCAAGGAACTATGCAAACGATGATGATACATCAAGTAGTTGATAGGTAAAAATTTACTTTATCATAACCACAAAAGAAAAAAAAAAGCAGTGCCCAAATCAGAAAAAAGACCTATCCCCAATCCACGAACGGAAGAGGCGGATAACCACCCTCTGGAGGAGGCTTTAGTGATGGAGGCAGGTTACCCCAGGACATTCCCATGCTCTCTCTCACCGCAACACCTGCTAATCAGGACAATGACAAAATTAAGCTGCAAAATCAGTAACGAAAAGAAGGAATTTATAAGGCTTAGATATAGCCAGCATAATTGTCCATTATAGGAAAACAGCGACAGTGATACAATGCGATTCACACCCGCATCATCATCACTAACATATATATTCTAAAAATTCAATCTTTAAACATGATTCCATGCAACACAAGATTCAATCTTTAAACATGGTTCCATGCAACACAAGATTCAATCTTTAAACATGGTTCCATAAAACCTTGAATAAAATAACCAAGTAGATTCAACAGCAAAAGATCATGAATTAACAATCCTCCAAAGCTTAGTTCCAAACGTACCTGGAAAAGAACTGCCCCCAGCCAATTGATTTCCAGGCATAGTTGGTGACTGAACATTATCCTTGAAAGCAGTTCCTAAATGTCAAAACAAACACATCCATAGACACTAAAAAGATCCCATCTTTTTCCATGACAGATTAATCACTTAATTCCCAGCTTTATAATACTCCATAAAAGCAAAAATTTTACCTTGACTAGTAGCAAAATTAGTATGCAAATACTTGCAAGAATCTCCATAAGGACAAAAACCCTTCAAAACCACAAAGAAGCACCACCATTTTAAATGAAAACAAGAGAACACATCAAAGAATCCAACCAACCCAAGATTGATCATAGCAAATGCAAAAGAATTGAACTCGTAAATTTCAAGAAAATATAAAATATAATAATACCGTTTTGACAAAGCGGTTGCAGAGTCCCTTAACAAAGCCACCAGCATCAGTGTTATTGGAATTGAGGGTGTTGCTGTTGCTGTTTCTGCTGAACCAGAGAGATTTGGCGCGTAAATGAGAGGAGCTTTGAAGATGGCGCTTTCGAGCATGTGGGGTGTCTTGGAATTGCTTGTCGCAGTAGTCGCAGTAGTATTTCCCTACGGGCATTCTTTCTTTCTTTTTGTCTCTACAGATTCAGAGAAAGAGAGCTAAGCAGCCTTTGCTTTTGCTGTGCTGCCTGGTTTTAACCACTACTGCTCATTTGTTTGCAGGAAGAAGACAGGCTAGGTCCGGTCTCCTCTTGGGCTTTATAGTCCTTTTCTTTTTTATAATCTTTTTTTAATTCTCGGATCATCTTTTTTTAAAAAAATCAAGGTTTCAATTTGGATGGAAATTTTTTATTTCACTTAAATTTTTTAGGGATATTTTATCATTTATTCGTATAGATTGGGAGGATTCTCTCTCTTTGTAGATAAAAAATATCCCTTAAACCACTAAGAATTTTTTCTTTTAAAATTTACAAAAATGATAATTTTATTTTCAAAACGAAAAAACACCTAGAAGGAAAAAAAATCTGGAAAAATAAAGATTTCTAGCATCCTGAGAAACTTGAATTGTTCTATCATCATAATTACATTGAAGTTATTTATATTCTGCACAATATATATATAGAAGTATATTATAAGAACATTATAACATAAAGGTATTATTTTATTTAACATCTAAAAATATATTCAAATCAATTTTAATGTTATGTAGACCGTAATATTATAATGTCATCAATATGCATAATATTATAATATTGATTGATTGAAGCGAGATAATTTTATATATATTTGGATGATTAGATTGAAAAAATGAAATGTTGATTTTAATATGTATAAATTAACATAGAAAAATATTTCATATTTATATAGTATTTGTTTAATATTGTAGTTGTAATATTTTTAAGTGTTTTTTTAATGATTTTGATATTTTAATATTAAAATTTTTAAGAAAATATAAAGGAATTATTTTAATATATTTATAATTAAAAAATGTTTTTTTTTTTAAAAAAGACATATGGACCCCACCCTCGTTAAGAATTTTGGCCTAAAAGTTTAGAAGGTTGGAAAGTCTAGATTTTGAACTAGGGTTGTCCCCTGGAAGGCTTATATATTATTGTCCAAATATGCCTCTCATTGGGTCCCACTGCACATCAAAGCATCCTTGCCTAACCCTCCCTCCCATCCCAACACCCATTGACTTTACGCACGGCTTTTTAGCCTCTCTTTCTTTCAAGGGTAGAATTGTGTTTTCCTTTATGATGGCTGCCTTTGAATGTGAGTACTGTTGTACTTTACTTGCCCTTGTATGGTGCTCAATTTTGTCAAAATCTTCTTTTTTTTTCCCTTCAAAATTCCAATTATTTCCATCGTCCAATCAACCAAACCAAAAAACATAAATAAATAAAACGCAAGTTTCATGCAAACCAAAAATAAAAAATAAATAAATAAGCACTTGTCAATGCTACTCATTTTTGCTCCCATTGCATTTTTCAGTGTAATTTTTTTATTAACATAAATGTCCGGATCAATTTGTGTGTATCTCGATTAATTTTACAGGCTTTGAAATTAACGACCATGTAAACCTTCAGTGACACTGAAGTTTGTGAGACTCGAACTGGTTATCTCTAGAAAGTAAATTTAAAATTTAATTAGCTGAGTTACACCCCTCAAAATTATTTATCAATATAATTTATTTCTTCTAAAAAAATATCATGTATTATTTAATATGTTTGTTAGATATTAAAAAGTCAATCTTTTCGACTCATAATTTTTTTTGTTGTTATTGATGGAGAGGACTATTCGAAATTATAATGGACTTGGATCCACCAAGTACAAGGCATCAATTGTGAATAAAATGGGTTGATTCGAATTAATAAAAAAGAAATTTAAGAGTTTCTTTTGAAACTTTTTTAAAAAAAATTAATTAAGTTTTTAATTAGAATTTAGAGATTTAATTAGTAGTAAATTGATCAAATTAATTATAATTTAATTTTGTTAAAATCAAACTGAATTTAATAACATTTGGGGAAATGCATTAACCATAAAAAAAGAGAAAAAAATTTAACTAAATATAACAAATACAAGGAAAAAAGAGAGGACAAAACACACTAAATAAAAATAGAAGGAGAAAGAAAGCACTTTCTATAGTGTATTGTATTGGAAGGCATCTGCTTATGTTATTGCCCACAAAAATGGATCTATTTTCCCCACTTTCTCTTTCCATTGCCTGACCTCTCTTCTTCCTCCTCTTATTTTCCAAAACGGCTTTATTGGTATTATTTTTGTTGCCTGTGTTGCTTTTTTTTTTTTCAAAGTTTGCATCTATTTTTTTTTTATTCAAGCATGCAAAGATTGAAACTTTTTGGGGATTTTGAGATAATTTGTGTGTATTGGCTTCTGGGTTGTGTTGGATCTTGTTGAAGCTTTGATTTTTGTATCCGGTTTGGTTTGTCTTGTGTTTTTGGAGGGGTAATTTTAGATTTTCTTTGTGGATTATGTTCATGGGCTTTGATTTTTTTTGTTTAATTATTGTCTTGGGAATTTTTTTGGGATGATTTGTTTGTTTTTATTGTTAGATCTTAGTGGACTTTGTTTGCTTTAATGTAATTTTTTTAAGTATATTTCGTGGAGATCAAAATACTTTTACCGGTTTCATTTGCTGGTCATTTCTTCAAGTGATGTTTTCTTTTGATGTGTTAATTTATCTCCTGTTTCTTTGTATTCTGCTGTGTTGGTGTTTGAGCTTCTTGATTTTGAACCTGGGGAAGGAATTTACGTGTAGAACCTGACTTGATCTGTTTTGTTATGCGTATTCATCAGTCATTAATTTTTATGCAGTGAAGTGGATAAACTTTAGAGTGTGAATTTATTGTTGAAGTACTAGCTTTTTGTAATTGACCTTGAGTTTTATTTCGTCGGTTTTGGTTTAGTTATGTTACATTGTGGAAGATGAATGGATTGATATCATGTGTTTTGATGCAATTTCAATCAATTAGTTGAGAGTTCTAACATTTTTCGATTGCTGCAGGTAATGTTTAATTCCACTGAAGTTCGAGAGTAAGACAGAATAATTTATTTTTGTCTAACAAATGGCTTCTGCGGGGGTGGCACCTACCTCGGGTTTGAGAGAAGCTGGTGTCCATAATGCTGGCGTGGACAAGTTACCTGAGGAAATGAATGACATGAAAATTAGGGATGACAAAGTATGGTGATTAGCACATCTTTCCTACTTATCATTGGTTTTGCCACTTTTTTTTGTTGTCCTTAGTGGATTTTGGATATAGTCTCTCAACTCAGGCATGTATTTTTAGGACATGGAGGCAACAGTAGTGGATGGTAATGGTACAGAGACAGGTCATATTATAGTAACAACAATTGGTGGTAGAAATGGCCAGCCAAAGCAGGTATAATTGTCCGCCTTCTCCATTAATATCTTCTAGCAAGTCAAGAGCCCCTTGCAATTTGAGGGTAATTTTCAGGATGTAGCGTGATGGGGTTTAAAATGACTGGCCCAATTTGCTTCCTGACTGGGAGAAGTTCATTTCACATATTCCATCCTATACATTATTCTCCGTTTCTAATTAAAGATGATGAATCAGCAATTTAGTTTGTTTATTAGGGGATGTCCCATTCTCTTGTGTTGTATTATATTTCTTTTTATCGTAATCAATATGTCTTTCTTCTATTTAAACTATGCAGACAATAAGTTACATGGCTGAGCGTGTTGTTGGGAATGGTTCATTTGGAGTTGTTTTCCAGGTATGCTGTCTTAGACTATAGTGTTTTGCTGAATATTTCTCGATAGTGTATTGCTACATTCTTTCTAGATTGTCACCGAGTACTCATGTTTCCATTTTGCCTTTCTGCATACTTGATTTTAGGCAAAATGCTTAGAGACCAGTGAAACTGTTGCTATAAAGAAAGTTCTTCAAGATAAGAGGTACAAGAACCGTGAGCTGCAAACCATGCGTCTCCTTGACCACCCGAATGTTGTCTCCTTGAAGCATTGCTTCCTTTCAACGACTGAGAAAGATGAGCTTTATCTTAATCTGGTTCTTGAGTACGTCCCTGAAACTGTTCATCGTGTGATTAAACACTACCGCAAATTGAATCAGAAGATGCCACTAATATATGTCAAACTCTATACATATCAGGTATGGAGCTATTCAATTGAATTGGGTTTTTACAGTGGTCTGTGCTTAAGATGTCTAAAATTTAGATGTCCTTGTTCTTGTGGACCCATTTTCTTCTTTTTACTTCTTTTATCCATTACTTTGTTATTTCTTTCTCCCAAGGCACCTAAAGTTTTTGCCTCAATACTTGAAACAGTATCATCTCGGAGGTATTGTTTATTAGAAACATTGGCAAGATGTTAACATGTTGATTCTTGGCAGATATTTAGGGCATTGTCATACATCCATCGTGCTATTGGGGTGTGTCATCGTGACATTAAACCTCAAAACCTTTTGGTAAGATTTTGTGTGCATTTTGTGGCTTATACGTGTATATGTTTAGGTGTATTCCTCTAGTCCACCATCACCAATTTATCATTATTTTCTTTTTGGGGAATGAAAACGTACAATGTATATGTGATACTTTAATTGTTGTGGAACCTTAAGTAGTTCTATACATCTTCAACAAAAGTTGATTAAAAAAAATATAAATATTTGGTTGTAACCTGTCTTATGCAAGTAAAGTGGTCATCCTCCTTGATTGGAGGACACAATCTTTTGTTTTGTTTATACACTCATTTATTTGATGTCACCAAGCATTTTTTTAAAGTTAGTTTCAAAATTTTTCTTGATGCAGGTGAATCCTCATACACATCAGGTTAAATTATGTGATTTTGGCAGTGCTAAAGTCTTGGTATGCTTTGCTACTTGTTATTTTTTACTGTTTGGTCTTCACATTTGCTTTTATTTTTTTACTGGGATACTGTTTCTTCTGACAGGTTAAAGGGGAGCCAAATATATCTTATATCTGCTCTAGGTATTACAGAGCACCTGAACTTATATTTGGAGCAACTGAATACACCACAGCTATTGACATCTGGTCTGCTGGCTGTGTCCTTGCTGAGCTATTGCTTGGACAGGTAGGAAGCTTTTGTAGACAAGGTTTTTTTTTTATTATTTCTTTCACATTATGATCTCGACAACAAGCTTTAATAAATGTATCGATTATGTCAGCCTCTATTTCCTGGTGAGAGTGGAGTCGACCAGCTTGTTGAGATTATCAAGGTAAGTTTAGTATCTTGAACCTTCTAATTGCTCTGTCTACACATTAAGTGGAGTTTTTTTTTTTATCACATCAAAGAAAGTTGTCTACTCTTTGGTAAAATATACATTTCTTCTGGGACTGACATTATCCTTCATTGATTTTAATTCATAAAATGCTCTATTTTCCAGGTTTTGGGCACTCCAACAAGGGAGGAAATTAAGTGCATGAACCCAAATTATACAGAGTACAAATTCCCGCAGATTAAAGCTCATCCTTGGCACAAGGTATTATAAATTCTAGATTTGTATTTTGTGGTTCATGCTATTACCTTCTTATCATCCATTAACTTCTGTTTGTTTCATGCTTAGATATTCCACAAGCGCATGCCTCCAGAAGCAGTTGATCTGGTTTCAAGATTACTGCAATACTCCCCTAACTTGCGGTGCACAGCTGTGAGTGTTTTTCTGGAATAATACTCTGCTCCATATGACCATATAATTTTGTGAATGTATCATAACCTTCTTTAAATTTCTATGTTTCTTTCCCTAGCATTGCTTTTTACTATTTTACTTTGAAAGCCTGATGTTTAGATAAAACTGTCACTTGAACATGGACTTGTGTCCGTTGCACAATTGTAACTTTGTTACTGCTTGATTTTGATCACTGAAGCTTGTTAGATATTTTTACCTGGTGTTGATTATATAGAACGGAGCTTGTTAGGTGCTCATTGTGATCACTTCCTCTGGGTTTGTTTAATTTTTTGTTTGATTCGAAGCTATCTTACTACTATTTGCTTACTCTGGTTTCAGTTGGATGCCTTGACGCATCCCTTTTTTGACGAGCTCCGTGACCAAAACACCCGCTTGCCAAATGGGCGTTTCCTTCCACCATTATTTAACTTCAAATCTCATGGTATGAAATTATTATAGAGAAATTTTTTTTTCACAAATCTGAGTTCATAATTCGTTAATCTCGTGTACTTACTTTTGTTGTTTCTGCTGCTGCTGATATTCAACTAGAATTGAAGGGGGTGTCAGTTGAGATGTTGGTCAAATTGGTACCCGAGCATGCAAGAAAACAATGTGCCTTTCTTGGTTTGTGATTTTATGTAATGTTACAAGCTCAGCAAGTGTTGTCCCAATCTGGAAAGCTATGATTGTTCTCTCGTATCTATGCTGCTTGGTTCCCTGTGCATCTTTGTTGTATCCCATTTATATTATGTAAACGCAGATTTAGAGACAATGGTACTTGATGTTTGCCCTAGCCTCCATTGGCGGGCTGATTACTCTCTGTACCTTGTAATGTTAGTGAACAGCTAAAGATCAAATGTGAGTTATAGTTTTTTGTTATTTTTTAGAAGTGTTTTTTTGTTTGAAAGTTTAATTAGAAATATATTAAAATAATATTTTTTTTAATTTTTTAAAATTTATTTTTGATATCAGAATAAAAAAACACAAATTATTTTGAAATAAAAAAAATTATTTTTTTCAAAGTATTTTTTTTAAAATGCAAAAATAAATAGCCTCTTAGTGTTGATGAAGAGGGCTTCACAGTTCTCATCTGTTTCGACAAACAAGTAGCTAGCCAATGTTTGTGGTTATATGCTCTTGGACTGAGTTCTTCGAACTTGGATGCAAACTGTGGACAAGGACTCCAGTCCTGTGGAACAAAGATTGTTAAGAAAAACTTCGAATGGATTACCGTAAACCTTGTTATCCTGAAAATGTACATTGCCACCCCTAACATATATATATATATAAATGCCAGATTTTTACTTATTGGGGGTGAATTTCAATCTTAAACTAACCTTAAATTGATTTATACACATGGTAATTGAGATGTCGATTGGCTGGAAAGTGCCTAACAGCCATTTTTTGGCTTCTGAATAGAGGAAAATGCATTAAACAAAAAGTAAATTTTCTGTAAGCAAATGAATATGTGAGAGTGAATATTTTTTTATTGACACATGCACATGAGAAATATCCATAGAAGAACCTTGCATATAATTACATATTTTCCACAACTTGATTGATTTGATGACCCTTTTGGCCTCTTTAGCTCCCCCTCTCTTCAGCTTCCCATCTTAATCATTCCTCATTGTAGCTGTCATACATTAATCACTCTCTCTGTACCTCTGAATCCCCCATGTAGAAGCAATCCATTTGTCGTTGTCATCCATTTCTTTCTAAAAAAGTTCACACCTTTGACCTCGAGTTTTCTCTTGTGAATCATAAGATAAACATTCCATAGGTGCCTACAAGTGGTAAATCTTTAATTTCAATCTTTTTTCTATCTGGGTTTTGTTTGTTATTTCATAATTCAATGAATTCAAGCACCAGATTTAGCTCCAGATTCTGACCTTTTTTTGTGGGGGGTTGTGTAGCTGGTTCTGAAGATCAAGACTTTTGATTGCAGAAGTTGAGATTTGTTACCTTTTTATTGGATGCGTGATTGCTTATTACTGAATTGAGGTTTGAGATTTTTCAGATAGAGGAGGTGATAGAGCAATCTTTCTTTGATTACTAGTATGATCAATGGATGTTTCTGGATGTGAAGTTATTGACGATTTTTTTTTTTTCATTTTTTGATTTCTGAGTGCAGGAATGTTCTGCTCCTGCTACAGGGAAGACTGAGATATGTAAGCTCTAATCCAATTCTTTGTTTGGGTTTTGACAAAATGAATGAAAGTAGAAAAGAACTGTAAATTTTTTGAATTTAGAATATTTCCTTATCTGGGAATGATAGGCTTAAACAATGAACTTAAATCCCAAAATCAGATCTTTCTCAAATTGAAAAGATGGAGATGTGCATAGAAGATTCATCAACTGTAGTTTATGAATTAAGATCTGATAGCTCATTAATCTTAGTATCAAGATTCAGAACAGATTTTAATTTCTTGCAACATTGGAAGTTCTGATTGTTCTAGTTTCTCTGAAATATTTTCCTGGTTTCTGATTTTGCATATTGTTGATCATGGCTAATCAAAGTGTATCCAGGTCAACGTTTTTCCATATGGAGAGAAGGAAATGAACTGATGACTATTTGTTATTTGTCAGTGTTTTTGCTGATCATCTAGCGGGACTTGCTCAGTTGTTGAGAAATCAAGATCTGTTTTTGAACTACATGCAATGACTGAAAATAGGAATGCTAATGCAAAACCCTCAAATGGGAAGCCTACAGGAGCTGCCAGTCCTTACGCGATAGATTTGGATAACTTCACCAAGCGCTTGAACATGTTGTATTCACATTGGAAGGAACACCATAGTGACCTATGGGGTGCTTCTGATGCTCTTGCTATAGCAACACCTCCGGCTTCTGAGGATCTCCGGTATCTGAAGTCATCAGCACTGAACATTTGGTTGGTTGGATATGAGTTCCCAGAGACGATTATGGTCTTCCTGAAGAAGCAGATCCTTTTCTTATGTAGCCAGAAAAAGGCTTCTTTGCTTGATGTTGTGAAGAAGTCTGCCAAAGAGGCTGTGGGTGTTGAGGTTGTGATACTCGTGAAGACCAAAAATGATGATGGAAGTGGTTTGATGGATATCATTTTTCATGCTGTCCTAGCTCAGTCAAATTCTAATGGGCATAATACTCCTGTCATTGGGCGTATAGCAAGAGAAAGTCCTGAAGGGAAGCTTTTGGAGACATGGGATGAAAAGGTAAAGAACGTTAATTGTGAACTAAGAGATGTAACAAATGGGTTCTCGGACTTATTTGCTGTCAAAGACAGCACTGAGCTTACAAATGTAAGGAAAGCAGCGTTTTTGAGTTCTTCAGTAATGAAGCAGTTTGTGGTGCCAAAGCTTGAAAAGGTCATTGATGAGGAGAAGAAGATCTCCCATTCTTCATTGATGGGTGACACAGAGAAGGCAATATTGGAACCTGCAAGAATTAAGGTAAAGCTGAAGGCAGAGAATGTCGATATTTGCTATCCTCCAGTTTTTCAGAGTGGAGGAGAGTTTGATCTGAAACCGAGTGCTGCAAGCAATGATGAGAACCTCTACTATGACTCTACTAGTGTGATCATATGCGCAATCGGGTCTCGATACAACAGCTACTGCTCAAATGTTGCAAGAACTTATCTGATTGATGCCAATCCGATGCAGAGCAAGGCATATGAGATCCTCCTTCAGGCCCATGAAGCAGCTATCAGTGCATTGAAGCCTGGGAACATGGTCAGTGCTGTGTATCAAGCAGCGCTCTCTGTGGTTGAGAAGGATGCTCCCGAATTAACTGCAAACTTGACGAAAACTGCTGGAACTGGAATCGGCCTCGAGTTTCGTGAGTCAGGGCTTAGTCTTAATTCCAAGAATGATCAAGTTCTGAGACAAGGGATGGTTTTCAATGTGTCTCTTGGCTTTCAGCATTTGCAGGCAGAGACCAAAAACCCAAAGACCCAGA
>Ga0307510_10000567_pt1 | contig 37253 bp, 35 predicted proteins | sample 12_EM_MG_FD_207224 | JGI IMG/M metagenome (GOLD analysis project Ga0307510, IMG submission 207224) | Populus trichocarpa ectomycorrhiza microbial communities from riparian zone in the Pacific Northwest, United States - 12_EM | ecosystem: Host-associated > Plants > Roots > Unclassified | place...
ATGGAGACGCCGTAGACCCACAGATGTACCTTTACCGCACCGTGTCATCGCGCACGTTGCTCAAGCTACACCTCGGCCACTCGTGGGTGCGTGAGCCGCTGACCGCTGCATTGGCTCTGTCGCACCTCGCGCCGCACGCCGATACGCTCCGGTGGTTCCACGAGAAGAACAGGCCGGGCTTCATCGAAACACACGCGCTCGGTTGGCAACGCGTCGCAGAGATGCTCCCGTCTCTCCAAGAAGTACGTCTCACCGAGCGCTGGATCTCTGGCCAAGCCGAACTCCCCGAGCCGAGGCAGATGGTCGACAAGGCTGTCGAGGCCAAACCAGTCATGCGGGAACGTGTCGTACAAGCGGCACCGAATATGACCAGCACCGCCACTCAGGCTGCACCGCGGACTGCAGAGAAGGTCGTCTTCGCGCGGCCACAAGCTAGATCCACGGCTGTCGATGCTACACCTGATGTCGTCAGCCAGGCCGTAGACGCTGTCCCGACAAAGGTCGATGTGGAGATCATGGCATCGCCCGCTATGGTCTCGCGGGAAGTCGACGCCGTCGTCGAGATGGTCTCCGAGTCCGTAGATGCGGTTCCAGAAGTCGGCGAGACTATGTACATCGATGATGACGATGAGCACCCTTCGCGAGCGGCACCGTCGACGACACCGCCGAAGGAGACACATTATCTCCCGCAAATCTACGTTCCCTCGATCGTCGGGAGCGCAATTTCGCTCGCGTGGAGGACGATGCTCTTTGGTCCGAATTTCGTCACCGCACGCATGCAAGACGTCTGGTCCATGACGCCCTTCCACGCGTCGTCCAAAACAGCGGCTGCCGTCAACACGGCTTATATTCACGAAGTGGTGGAGGAGTCATCGGAAGAGAAAACGACCGCTTTGTCGGAAAACGTGGATTCGGGTGTGGGTGCGGGCACCGATCTTGTTCCTGTCTGTATATGATTTTATGCTCTTTAGTATGACCTTCGTTTCGCTCATGGTTACTCTTCTTTTTTTTATTATGTCTGCCCCCCTTCTGTTTTTTTGTTATTCTTTTCGCGCTCTAGGAGACGTCGGACACCACTAGCTCGGCGAGCAACGATCTAATCTATGGACATAACACTCATGAATCTAACGCATTTGAATCCCCTACCCGTGCTAAGGTGGTCAAAGATGAGAAGCCCGTTGTTGCATCCCAAGTTCGAGTACAAGCAGTACCGGCCATCGACAACTCAAGCTCAAGCTCGAAGAAACCAAAAGAAAAACCGAGTCTCGAGCGAGCGCCAATCTCGTGGTTACGCCAAGCAGCTGAAGAGATCGAATCCAAAAATGGGAACGGGAACCCTAACCCTGAAAGGACGCGTCATTCTAACCGTCGACAAGCAGCTCGACCTCAATTTCGATCCACGTCCGGCACCACTTCATCTCCTTACGCCATGTCCGAGACTACCACCGGAAAGCTCCACCAAAAAGACTACACACCGGAAGTCGACGAACTTCTTCCGCAGGCGACGGCACTTGCGCAGGTGGGTGTCACACGCTTCACGAGCTCACCGCGTTGCACCATCCCTGATTGTCATTGCATGGCTCCCTTAGGCCGGGCAGCTTCAGGAGGCGCTGGAGAAGCTCTTTGCTCTCGAGAAGCAAGCAAGAAACGTGCGTTCCTCCCAATCCTCATGAAATCTCCTATGCAAATGTGCACATATATTTGTGTGTGTGCGTGCTTTAGGGCTCTGACCTCAAGTCAACAACGCGGCTCGTACAAGCCATCGTCGAGATCGAGTACAACGCGCGAGATTATGCGCAACTCAACTCGAGTATAAGCGTCTTGAGCAAGAAACATGGCCAATTGAAAGGCGCCATCCAAGCTATGGTGGAGATGGCCATGTCGTGGTTGGACGACATTAAACAACGAGACGGGGTCGAAAAATGGCTCGAGTTGATCGAGACCCTACGTACCGTAACGGAGGGAAAGGTGCGCCGCGCTTGTTTGTCCCCGCATGTAGCATGCAACCCCCCGGTACTCATACTCCCAAACCGCCTCCCCGTCCATTCAGCTCTTTTTGGAAACACCACGGGCCCGCGTGACTCTCTCACTTGCACACCACCATGAGGCTTTGTATCACAAACCAACGCCAAAATCGCCCCCGCCGCGCGATTCTCTCATCACGGCCTCCGACCTGCTGTCTGACCTCCAGGTCGAGACGTACTCCTCGATGGAGCGCGTCGAGAAGACCAAGTTCATCTTGGAGCAAATGAGGTTGCTTTTGGAGGTTGCTTGGCTGAAGGACGCGGAAGATACGAGTGCTGGGAAAGGCGACAAGGGCATGCTCAGTGCTGGCGAGCCCGAGTGGGTCAAGTTGCGTGTGCAGAGCCGAAAGGTCAACGAACAGTTCCTCAAGGAGCCAGAAAACGAGGTATGCAGCGTCCGCGTCGTCCGGGGCCTATATGTTCTAATGCGTCGTACTATAGAGCATCAAGCTACAATTTTATGATATGATGGTCCAATATGGTCTGCGTAATCACGCTTACCTAGACGTCGCAAAATATTACCACAAAGTTTGGGAGACGCCATCAATCAAAGAGGATGTCAGTGGCAAGGGCAAGACAGTACGTCTCGATTTCTGTTCCCAATACTCTCAACGAAGTTGACTTCTCTCAAAGGCGCTCGAACACATCATTTACTATGTTGCTCTCGCTCCTCATGACAACGAACAGTCCGACATGATGCACCGGTTGTTTGTTGACCCAGCACTTGAAAAGTTGGAAGTACAATAGTACGTTTTTCCACGAAGAAGGGGTTAATGTTCCAGCTCATTTTGATCACACAGCAACTTGATCAAGTCCTTCACCACCGACGAACTCATGCGATGGCCTGGCATCGTGGATGTTTTCGGACCGTCTTTGCGCAAAACAGAAGTTTTCGCGAAAGATAAACACTGGGAAGACCTACACACGCGGGTAATAGAGCACGTATGTCTTTTTTCGCGATTCACCTGATGTCGATTTTATTCTCATCGCGCACCATTAGAATGTCCGAGTCATCGCAAAATATTATACCCGTATCACACTCGCGCGCTTGACCACCCTTCTCGACCTTACTCCCCAACAGGCAGAGGAAACGCTTTGTCGACTCGTCGTGGCTGGCACGGTGTGGGCACGCATAGACCGGCCAGCAGGCATCGTGAACTTCCGTAACAAGCGTAGCGCGGAGGATGTCATGAATGACTGGAGTTCGGACATGCAGAAGCTTCTTGGCTTCGTCGAGAAGACGTGGATGGGCGTTAATGCTGCACAGGCAGCGCAGGCAAGGATCAAAGCATGACAGCTTTTGTATGATACAAACATCGATGTCGACGTTCTCCATTTCCACCTCATCCTTCCCGGGGGCTTGTCTCGGTGGGTGTCCACCTGGTTGCATACTGCGCATCGTCATGTGAAGAGGTCGTGGCCGCAACTGGTCGACTTCTCGCCTTGTAGCACTACTCGTCATCCCAATCAACCTCATACACGATAGCTTGGGCGAAAGTCTAACATGTACTTCGTTTGTTTTGTCAAAACCATATAGATGGCCCTGCGCGGACGAGACACGACAATTAATATTGCTGAGGTGTGGCTATGTGCGGGAATTAGATTGAATGGAGAGAAAGACATGACGGGCGACCAAAAACTAAGGGCGACTGTGACTACGGTCACGAGTCCCCATGAAGTCTAGAGGGTCGATTGGGGGGGAAATAGGTTCCGTCAAAGCAGGTGAATAATCTGGCCGTACACCCTCCTTCCACAAACGCACGTACTCTTCTCCCCGACTCCACGCCTTTCTGTTAGCATCCTCACCAACAGCATCGACCACACTACCGGAATCCCCACCACCGCTGCTACCGCCACCGCTACCGAGAGCGACCATGCGCCAACGCCTACGCGCCAACTGCGCACTGTCGTCCAATCGTTCTTTCCGAAGCTCGCTCGCCTCGAGCACCCGACCCTCCGCCTCGAACCCGCGCGTCGTCTCGGACGGCCCGAAGCGCGCACCGTGCGCGACGGCCGCCTGCGCCGCGAAGCGCGTCGCGACGTGCTGCACCGCGCGCAGCGCGCGGAACTGCGCGGCGGACGTCGCGTAGGCGTCGCTTAGCGCGAGGCCGTGGGCTTGGTGCAGGTTTAGGACGAAGCGCACCACGCTGGTTGACGTCGCGTCGCGTCGTGTCGACATGTGGTTGACCGTTCACAATGTAATTATTGTGTATTGTGTTTTTTTTGTTGGGATTGGGAAGGGTGAGTGGCGGGTTTCAGGATGGATGAAAAAGTTAGACAGGTGCTGGTTACGTCGGGAGAGAAGGGGGGGAGGGGGGGGGGAGAAACACGTCGACGTACTCCTCTGGAGAGGGATTACGACCTCTTTGATTCAGCCGCGTCCATTGTAATCCATTGATGGGGTGTTCGTCCTCGATGGCGCCAGCCTCTGTGATGCTGCGCGCTCGAAACGCCTCAAAGGGATGGTCTCGGAAAAATTGCCGACGTATGTCATCCTCGATGTAGTTGACCGCTAACGGACGAGGTCCCGGGGTCTTTTTTGTAGCAAAGGTTTGTTTGGGAGGAGCGCTGTCGTAGGACGTCCGCGCAGGAGGCTCGCGTGGGGGAAGTGGTAGCGGCGGGTGCTCAAGGACTGCTTCGTACCATACCGGTGGCGTTTTGAGAAAACCTGCACGCGTGAGACGGGATGCCTGCTTATGAACTTGGGAAGCGATCCGCCTCACCATCGGCGTCGGCGGTATATAAAGGACAAGGCGAGTATAGTACGAGTACGAGCTTGACAGAGTTTTAGCCCGTTGTCGGACTTCACGACATGGAGCACGTGGAAGGTCATATGGGTCATACATTACGTCAGCAATGGGTCAATATTTACAGGTGCTACTTGGCCAATGCAAGTGACAACTTTACAATCGTGCTTTGGTGAGGGACTTCCCTTCCATCATACCCTTTGCTTTGTCACGAAGGACTCGTCTCAACAGCTTACCACTCGGGTTCTTTGGGATCGCATCAATGAACTCGACCCCGCCAGCCAACCGCTTGTAAGGAGCCTTGTGATCAGCGACATGCTGAATTCAAATAAATTGATAACCGCACACGTCACAATGGATGAAATCAGCGTACCTTCAAAATGGACCCTTTGATCTCGGCCACCTCCGCGCTACCTCGTAGAGCCCTCTTAGCTGTATCTACTGAAAGAACAACAAAGGCGAGGGGAACCTCGCCGCTGAAGTCATCGTGGACACCAACAACACAGGTGTCCGCGACGTCGGGATGTTCCAGCAGGTGACCCTCCAGTTCAGCAGGGGCGACTTGAAATCCGCGGACCTTCAAAATTTCCTACGTATGCCGCAACTACCTTAGCGTTAACAAAGTCGGAAACGAAGGAGGACTACCTTGAGTCTATCAACGATGAATATATCGTTGTTCTCGTCTATAACAACTTTGTCCCCCGTTCGGACCCATCTGAAGAGCGCTTTCAGTACAGAGCCTCCTCCACAAAATCGAAGAAACGAACCCATCTCCGATGAAAGTCTCTGCAGTTCTGCATCAAAACAAGTCAATGTGATAAAAGGTGCAGAGAAGGTTGGCCACTTACGCCTTCTCATTATTCCGATAGCGTAGAGCTGAGGACGGAATCTTGACAACGAGCTCTCCTGGTTCTCCAGCGCGAGCAAGCGTCCCATCCTCCTTGACGACGCGTGCCCGCACACCCGTGATGAGTTGGCCGATACTACCGAGCGTGCCGACCTTCTGGGACAGAGGACACATAGCAACGGATGTGGAAGTCTCAGTCATACCTGAAGAAAGGTTCAGATTCGGCCTCTCGAGACATGGTTCAAGAATCAGAGTACAGACCATAACCTTGCCCAATATGGGCATTGGGTAGTAATCTCACAATATTCTCAGTTAATGCCGCGGAAAGCGGGGCAGCACCGCAAAACAACATGCGAACATGACTGAAGTCATAATTCTTTGTCGCCGGGTGCTGTAAAGGAGTTCATTCAGCCAATGATTCCGATATAGATCGGGGAGGGAAGGGGGGATTAAATTACCGAACCTTGCATAGCATCACGATCATAGGAGGAACCACTCTACATTGAAAAGTACTTATGAGAAACACAAACGCGGAAAGGTGAATGCCTACAAAATGTGTGTAACTCTGTGTCTCTTGATGCTCTCCAAGAACTTGACAAATTCAAATCTTGGTACAACAACTATGCTCATCTGCAAAGATGTAAATAAGAAATGAGAGGCAAAGCATCACCGAGTCCGAAATGCTTGCCCCGCAAAACAAGAAAAAGTGTAGCTTTGTCCGTTGAATCAGTGAACAGCTTCGTCTATGAGACGATGAAAACCCTTACATTGACAAGCAGGCCATAGATGTCTAGCATTCACTGTAAGCGTCCTGCCGTTCCCGACCAATCTAGTACTCACGATAAAAGGGTAACACTATATGAAAGACACATTAACCATAGTAACTCTTGAGATAAGAAATGGGCTTCACCAGCTAAAGCAACATCCCCCGGCCTGAGCTTTCTATCCTCCCACGGAATACTATCGTCGTTGACTCTCCACCAGGAGGCCATCTGGATGATATTCGCAATAGGGGCGTAGTGAGAAATTTCGACCGCCTGTCAGTGAGAGAACATGATGTTATCGTGATAGCTCGTCGCAGAGTACATTACATACCTTTGGCTTCCCTGTCGTGCCACTGGAGAAACTCAAGAATGCGACCTTTGTCTTCCCTTCACCGGGTCTCAGCCGTCTCTCCACAAAATTCGGTTGATGCGCATGTCCATAAGCTATCAGCTCATGGAGGTCAGGAGCAACAGTACTTGAGCGCGGTGCGCGAACGGTGTCGAGGGGCACGATGCGGTCCAACGGCAAGCCTACTTGCTGGGCTGCTGCAACGGCGGCCCGCAGTGCATCAGGATGAGCGATAAGAACCGACGCTTTGGTCGTGGAAAGCTGATAGGCCAGTTCTTCGGGGGTATAAGATGGGTTTGCGCCGCTAGTTGACAAATCTCATCATGCGACAGCGCGTGAAGGGCGTCAGAAGTGCTACGAACGTGACAATGGCTCCCAGCCTGTGTACGGCCCAGATGACCGTCGGATAATCTATTCATACCCTGTTCAGCTTATCCGAAGTTGCGCCTGACAAAAATTTGGTGACCTACCGACGTGATTTGGGCTGAATATACACACTGTACGGGATTTGTCACTTCAACTCAAAGCACTGCAGGTCGCGGCGTTGGCTCCACATACCGACGTCATCATCTCCTGAAAAAAAACATCGATGAGTCGGTCGGAAGTATAGACCAATATTTGCATTTGCAAAACGGAAGAAACGCACCAATGCCCCATTTCAAGCTTAACGCATTGCTAAGTCCAAATACTCGAGATTGGATCTTTTCACGGAGACAGATGTTCGGTTCGATAATGTGGGGGCATAGAACAGAAAGAAAACCATAGTCACCTCTTCAAGGCAGATCTTGCGTCCTGTCGCATCATCGACTAGCCACGGCACGCCTCGAGGACGAATTGGTCTGCACTCGTGGGTAGAGTCGAATATGAACTGAGTGAGGGTGAGGTCGTCTGGAATATGGGGTAGGGGTCCCCCTGATGAGACGAATTCTGTCACGGTCATGGCGGAATGGAAAGAGGGAAGATGAGGCGAGCAACTCGGAGCAGTCCCCCAGAATGAGATTTTGAACCCCAGCTGAAGGTAAGGTCGTCAGGGGTGGACATGACCCGTCCGGGAGGGAAGTGAACAGAGTTTTCCCTGCAAATAGTCTCAACTGACAAACACCGCGGCGGGTGACAACATCCGGAAGTCATCCGGATCGCCTGTACGTCAGTAATTTACGCCCTCATACTTACACGGCGTCTTTAATAAATACTAACAACTTGCTCTCAAATCGTTGTGCCAACAAGCAGAAAAACAAAACCACAAACAGGCCAAAGCCGGGCGGATCTTGAGCTCAGAAGGAACCAAGGTAGGTACTATAATAAACTATCGTCTTTACGGGGGTCGAATTACAGTTAAGCGATTTACTCCGTCGCTAAATATGTCTTGTCACTTCCCCGAATATAAATATATTCAACACAATTAATATTGGCACGCACACAAACTCCACCTGTATGGTGGGTGAGTTCGCAACTCAGCTAACTCACCTCTGATGAGTCCGGCAACACTAGCACACAGTCTGTCAACCGTACAAAAAGGGCACGGGCACGCCGCAAGCGAGATCACACTCTCCACGTACTACTACTATCATTTCGGACACGATCTGTAATATAATGTGACTAAAAAAAAATAGCTACGATGGTTGGATAGCAAACGGATCATCCGACATAGTCGCATCGAGCACAATATCCCCTCCGAGTATGCTGTCAGCTGACTGCAATTGCGCCAGATCGTCAGCCCCTTCGAACGCAGTCCCGTCCGGTCCAAGTTGCGTCAAGCCCAAATCCACGAGATCCGTTGCGCCGAGGGGATCCGCGACATCCACCGCACCGGCAACAAGGTCGTCCTCCAGACCCTGCAGCGCGCCGCTGAGGCCGTCATCGCTCGGCTGTTCCGAAGGGATCGGCGGCCCAAACGATATCGACAGCGGATGGGGTTTCGGCGAGGAGACTTTGGACGGCAGCTCGTCCTTGGGGAGGATGGACTCGGACATGTCGCGCGAGATTGGCTCTGGTGGGACGGACTGCGCCTGGTCCTCCTGTTCCACGTCATCCTCACCCTCCACCACCTCGGGCTCGTCGGGGAGAGGCGCCAGCGGTTCGTTGACGTCTCCTTCATCATCACTGAATTGCTGTTCAATCCACGTCGCATCATTCGGAACGTGCAACTTTAAACGCCATCCGGGCTTTGGACGCACCTGTACTTTGTCCGTTTTTACCCATTTGAGGACTTTGAGGGTGGATCCTGGTGCAGCCTTTTCGGGTGTCACCCAGACTTTTTCCCAGCATGGTACCGGCTGCATAAGCTGACGCCGGGCAGCCTCCGTAGTCGCCGTACTGATGCCTATTCTCCGTCGTAAAGCCATGTTGTTTTGTGGTTATGGTACCCGCTACGTCTTGATCAAGACCAATTGGACGGTGTACTGTGGTGGGATGACTTGAGTGGGTGGTCTATCGTAGTGGTGTAGGTCTGGTTAGGTTAGGGTCCAACCACACAATTTCCTTAATTGGATGTAATACAACTGGTTTCACACAAATCGGAATTGACATATTGACACCCTACAGTAGTCCTACAGTACACAAAATCCCTACAGGACATGACTGCCGGTCGCTTACAATCCCTCCGCCCAGCGGGTGATTTCATCCAGAGGCAATAACGTAAATGGGGCTGTCTAATGTGACGAAACAGCGATAAGACACCTGACCCTAAAAGAATATTCTCCCGGGAATACTCACCGCGATCGGGGGAGTGGGCACACCATCCCTTGTCTATCAAAGAAGCTCAAGGTTGGAAATTGTAATGCGTGTTTGAATGGAAGAAGACAATACCTGTTCTGATGGTTGTTGGTCCGAACTCTGCTTCGCCATTTCACGCAGCTGCGCCAGTTGCGCCTCTAATGAGTCACAACTCCTACAATACATCCGATCATTCATTAAGTACCCAAGGCTTCGAGGAAGAAAAAAGGGACTGGCACGAACTCATGGATAGCCCTCGTCTCTTCCCTCCGAAGTTCCAGCTGACGCTTCATCATGAGCTCGAGGCTCGCGCGCGCCTGTGCAAACCGCAAACCCCTTTTTAGATCAAAGCGCCCGTTTCCGGCATCAGCACGGACCTGAACAGGGCGCAAATCGTTTGCGGCGGCCATGACGTTCTGAGCGAGAACCGTGATCCATTCTACGTGTCGATGCCATTCTGGAGGCGCGTTCGACGCGGCGCTCGGTGGTGGGGCGAGGAGCGCTCCGAGAAACGAGGAATATGTGACGAGCATGGATTTCAGAATGGACAAAAGCGCTGGGCGGCGATCTGCCAAGGAGATATTTTTGGGGGGGTAGAGGGGGTGAAGAATATTTGTGAAGGAATCCATTCAAAGGCGGTCAACAAACGTCGTACCGGCTGCGGCGTCCTCTGGATACAGCTGATGGCCGCCACCCTCTCCAAGAGAGGGGATCGTCGTCTTGAGCTAGAAAGCCCCGTCATACATCCTTCTTCAACGGGACAGACGGGGGAAGGCGTACAAACCACGTATCGCCGAATACAGTGTAGTGTCCCTCCTCGCATATCCAATCCACGCGCGGTTTCTCCAACGATGTGAGAGGCCAATCTGGCAAGTCTTTTTGATCCGAAAGGATCTCATTTTGCGCTAACCCCGTAGCGTCTTGGCCCTCCGCGCGTTCTTTGAGTAACGACAAGAGTTTGAGGTTGTGAGTAGTGTAGTTGGTGTATTGGGAGGGAGGTGATGGGAATGGACTGCGCAACTCTGCCTCTTGCTCGTCCTCCATGGCCCTGGATTGTCGTGGAGGACGCGATGGAGATACCACAGTACTAGTGATACCGCATCCAACTGAATGCCTTTTCAAGTTGCGCCCCTTGTCAGCTGCTGTAACGCCAGTGTTGCTTAGTCATTGATGTATTTAAAGTCAACAGGCCAGCCCCACCTCTACCACCGACATCACACTACAGTAGTAGTGTAATCCAGGTCCCACGGTGGATCTATAACGGATTTAGGGGATGACCTCGAGTTGGCACACGGGTAGGGAAAGTATCAGGAAAGATGCCGCTCAGGCTAGTACTGTGCTGTACTGTACTGCACTCAGTGCACTGTACGACTCTACAGTTGAGGCAACTCGGAAAGCCAAAGTGGATCTATTTTCAGACGTCCTCAAGGTGAAACCGATTTATCTTCAAGCCTCTTGATCGAACGCCACTGCCAGTTACCGTACGTCGTGTTGTTCCTGTCGGAATAATGTTGGTAAGATAAGGACTCGATCGTCCGAGGCTCCTTGCCCCGCACTTAATACCAGAATGTTTCACTTTCATATCCAGGACAGTTACCATAAATTTCGTTACTTTATTACTATGCCCGATGCCTGCATGAGGGGTACTACTTATGGACCGGTAGTTACAGTTTGCTGCCCGGGCCTCAGGCCTCAGCGCCTCAGCACTCGGTTCTCGGTTCTCGTGCTGTAAACGCGCGCCGATACTGAGCACATTAATTGTACTGTCGTTCTCACAGACCCGCGACCCCGCGCGCGTTCACTCGAACTCGCATCAATAAACCCTCATGGATTGCTATAGTTCCGGTGCTCCATCTCCACAATCTCCACTGATCCTCGAGCCCAGTTGAAGTGATCGACAGACTTCAAGTTCGGCAATCAATTATCCTGCGTCAGGTTCAAAATAGAGTAGGCGGCCCCGGTCTTCATGCACGTTCACAAGTACTACTACTACAAATTAACATGACGCTCGAGGCGTCTGGTTAAATTGAAAGCTTCAGGACATCCGGGCCTTTGTCTGACTTTTACGAGTCTATATCGATGTCATATATCACGTACTCGGATGGCTTTCTTGTAGATGCTCTTACTCCGAGCTGTCCGGCATAGGCTAAACGATAATGTAGGCCTCATCCGATGCGAGGCAAGCATCTGGTTGTTTTCCGAGATGAGCCGCTGGCGTTGTGTTGGCCTCCTTTTACTTCTGCTTCTGATCAGGCGAGCAAGCGTGGTTTTATAAGATGGGAGCACACGGCGAAGCACAGGATACGCTACGAGTCCAAAGAAAAGAGGGGAGAAGATTGTCGATGAAAGGAGTCTTGCCGGTGACAGACCGCGCGGCGTCGTAGGGAAAAAGGGGTCGGTGACAAGAGTCCCTTTTCCTTACGACGCCGCGCGGTCTGTCGCCGGCAGGACTCCTCATTCATCGACAATCTGTCATCGATGTCATCCTCGGACCGCGAGTCAGATTTAGGGATCGCGCTGGATTCTGTAGCCAGCGTTCACAACTCAACTCACAAGATTGTTAGAATGGGACCATCGGTACAACTGCATCAAGTCTACGATACACTGCATATGACCTAACAAGAAACCATGTGGCCAACTACTCGCGTGTCAGTGGTTCGGGCTGCACCCTTTGGAAAAAATGGGTACTTAAGAGACAAGGCCGATAGGGTTCACAGGGTCGCCCTCGCCTTCTCAGTAGCAGCCCGCTCTGCCCTCGCCTTCTCACGAAGTACGCGCCGGAGCAACTTCCCACTGGGATTTTTCGGAATTGCATCAATAAACTCGACACCACCTTTGAGCCACTTGTATTGGACCTTCACGTCAGACACGTACTGTATAATGCCGGCATAGAATGTGTCAGAAGGCGACGTGCTGCTGCAACTTGCGATGGGGCTTACCTTCGAGAGGTCGGCTTTGATCGCTTCTGCCTCGGTCGCACTTGACACTGCACGCACGGCGGCGGGCGGATGCAGCACGATGTACGCGAGGGGCAATTCGCCGCTGAATTCGTCGGGCACTGGGACGACGCACACATCGGCGACGTCGGGGTGGCTCAAGAGGTGGCCCTCAAGTTCCGCAGGGGCGACTTGGAAGCCACGGACTTTGATCAATTCCTGAAGACGAAAGTGGTCAGCATGAGGAATTTTTGCATGGGCGATTTCGTATCACCTTGAGACGATCAACAATATAGATGTTGCCTTCAGCGTCGTATTCGACCTCATCACCCGTGCGGACCCATCTACGGGTTCAGGCCTTCAGAGACGTCAATGCCAGTAATCTCCTCAAAAGCCTTACCCATCTTCCAGGAACGTCTCGGCAGTCCTGAATGTAGTCAGCCACATTATTTCGAAGTTATACGCAAGAGAGGCACTGACGCTTTCGGGTTTTCCCAGTATCGGAGCGCGTTGGAAGGACTCTTAACAACAAGTTCACCCCGTTCACCAAGTTTCGCAAGGGTGCCGTCTTCCTTGACAATCCTGAACCTGACACCGGGGACTGCAACGCCAGCACTGCCTGCCTTTCCAACCTTCTCGAGAGCATGGGTCATGGAAACTGCGGTGGAAGTCTCGGTCATACCTATCCAGTGATCAGGGAAAAGGCCAGTGGTAAGAAGTCGGGACTCTTGACTTACCATATCCCTGACCTAGGTTTGCATTGGGCAGGACCTTCTCGAGCTGGTTAGCCAGTTCTGGGGAAAGGGGTGCAGCTCCGCTGAAACAGAAACGAATGTTCTTCAGTTCTGCTTCGTATTCTTTCGTCGCGGGGTGCTATTGATGTATCAGCATGAGAAGTCCACTTTACCTCAACATGTAGTCTATACCTTGCAAAGGAGAACGACCATGGGCGGAACCACCCTTATCAATATTATTTCTTAAGTATCTTCTTAAGGACAGAGTGTTGATACTCACAGGAGGTGAGTGATCTTATGGCGTCTCACGCTTTCCAAGAAATTAGGCCAGCCGAATTTTGGCGTGATCACGACGGCCATCTAAATTGGGCGATCAGATCAGCCATGCAAGGCGTGCAGCGGAAGAATGAAATACTCACGCCCGAGTATAGCACAACATGAACCTGGATTACCACACGTTAGCGAGCCGAAAGAATATGATTCGAGATGACGACGGACGTTCAGAATAAGGCCGAAGATATCTATGAATCAACATCAGAATTGATACCAGATAAAACCGGTTGTGTATAGCCGCTTACGGAAGAATGGGAGTACTGGAAAAAGTCGTGCGTTGGTGAGATACCGTGTGAAGACGAGGGGAGTGGGACTTACCGCCCGTAATGATGTCGCCTGGTCGGAATCTCCACTCGTCTTGGGGTATATTCGCCTTCGTTTCCACGGCATAGTTGTGTGCGCGAATTTGAAGTGTGTTCGCGATAACCGAGTGATGGGGTATCGCCACTGCCTATATACCGTGAATTAGCTTGTGAAGTTCCAAGAAAACTAATGCTTTACCTTGGGGGGACCAGTTGTACCACTGGAAAGGCAGAGGAAGGCGATCTTGGTCTTCCCCTCACCTGCACCGAGTTTACGTTCCACAAAGTTCGCGTTGTGGGTCAGACCATCCTGAATCAATTGTTCAACGGTTGTGTGAGGAGCATCAAATGTTGCCCGATCTATGATCACGATCCTCTCTGGAGGTAGGCCGACCTCCTTGCAGGCCTCCGTCGCGTTCTTCAGGAATTGGGTGTGAACGATAATGGTGGTAGCCTTGGTAAGTCTGAGTTGATGGGTGAGCTCATCGGCAGTGTATGCCGGGTTAGAGTTTCTAACAATGCCATGAACTAAAGCACGGGATGAGAGGGTTGCGCGCTTACGTAGAGATAGCGCCTAGCCTGTGTAGCGCCCAGAACGCGACCGCGTAGTCTATCAAGGACGCGTCTTTGGGTTGTCAAGCAGCTAGGGGAGATGCACTCACCCATATGATTAGGAGAGTAGAGGCATACTGGTCCTATGAGATGGCTGTCCATGGTAATAGGCAGAATACACACCAACTTCATCCTCCTCTAAGATGGATGTCAGGTACCTGCAGGTTTGCACACGAATTCCCGGTGGTACTCACTTATGTCCCACCTGCGACTCAGGCCATTTGCGAGACCGTCAACTCGTTTGCGAGCCTGGAAGCGGATCAGCACGATTTCAAGAGATGTCCAACAACATTACTCACCTCCCGCGAGTCAACAGCCCTACCGGAGGCATCATCGACGAAGAAAGGAACGCCGTGTGGGCGGATGGCTCTCAACGGATGGTCTGAGTCGAAGAAAAACTGGGGCACAGTCAGGTCATCGGGAATGAAGGGAGCCGGCTCAGAAGCAACGATTTCAGACATGTCCCAGTGGGGGACGCTCGAGTGGGAGAGACGCGGGGAGTTGAGTCGAAACATAGAAGGTTTTATAGGCCAGATAGTGTCGACGTAACGTAACGGCAACTCGCTTCATTCTCGTGAGTCTCTGGATGGGTTTGTGTCGTGTCGGATACCTTTCGGATCAGTCGATGCCGAGCCCAGCGTTGACGTAGTTGAACTCTGCAACTCCGTTGGGAAGGTACTTCGAGCCCCACCCCCAGTCCGCTGTGTTCTGATAGAATGGTTTATCTAACCACACTCACATCGGAATCCACAACGAGGCCAATGTGAGAGTACACACCCGAAGTAAACGGCCGGACTCGGAAGAGGCTAGACGGGGACATACGGCACATCTCGCAGACGACGAAAAGTGAACGGCGCGGTGACTGGGAGGTCTTTCTCGGAGACTTACTGTACAAACCGCTGAAGATGGGGTCGATCCTAGTCGTGTCCCAATTTAGGTGTCTGCCGCCCGTTTCCCCGATCCGGTTTGTATCGACGAGGAGCGATTTATCATACGCTAGCTAGAAGAAACCTTTCAGACTCCGGATCCTGGATGGGCCGTTGGCGAACTCCAGTGTAGTCGAAGTGCAAATTTCTGTAAAAGGGGACGCATAAATTTGATGATTGAACACTACTGTGCAATCAGTTCCTACCAGCTTGGAGAGAGCCGTGTGACGAACCGGATCACAAATTCAACATCATTTGAGTGTGATTATGACGCAACAAAGGGCTTGAAACGCGTTGTTTCGTCCTCGGTATGTTGTGCTTGATTAGAGAAGGACGCAGCCCGGTCAACCAGAGATGAGGGTACCAACTTTGAAGATGTAGCCGTGAGGGGGAAAATGCGGAGATACAAGGCTGATAGGTGATCCGTCATGCCACTGTGTAGTGAACCAGGAATTTATTGGGGTGTATTCCCGATCATAGTATCTCTCGGGTCCAATGGGGTAGCAATCGATGCGTGCCATCCCGGTTCCTGCTAAATACCTGGGCGAGGAAATTGTGCCACAGGTGCTATTGTAGTCCTAACGCCAGGCAAAAGGAGATGGGTGTGATCCCATAGGGCGATAGAAGGAGATAAGAGGGGCGCTAAAGTGCTATTCTTGACCGTGCCCAGTGGGCGTCCCAGGTGTGGGACCCCAAATTTTGATCCGGTAAAAAGGTGTTTGGCCAATTGACAGTGTAAAATACACGCCTTCACAATGGTGAAAGTACGAGGACTCTGTGCACCGTGTAAAATCATGTTGACAGGCGACCCCAGTGCGTCAGTTGCGGGAAGATAACGTGCCATTGGGCTCACTGTAAGCCCGTTGCTTAATTGCGGCTCTGCTATTCTGCTGACATGAATGTGAAATAAATGTTGACAGATTCGTTTCACATCGATTGTCCGTTATGTATGTCCAACGTGTTGTAGTGTTGGACACAAGTCACGGTGGCGGCAAATGGATCGGCAAAGGCCGCATAGGAGCACGTGTGTTGACGGGACGTCCGTAGTAAGTCCGTACTAGGACAACAAAAGTCTTCGGCGACTTCGACGACTACGCACCGCAGCGCAGGCTGCGGAACAGTTATTAACCTAGCCCTTTAAAACTCCACCTACGACTGAATCCACCCACTGTGTCTCTGTCAAGAAGCCATGGCTCAAACAGTCGACCTGTGGCAGGTCATATTCATCAACCATCCAAACGTTGTATTCCCCGCCATTTCAAGTGTGTTAGCTTTCCTTGCTCTTTCCCCTACTCCATCCTTTGTCCCCTTGACGGCACTCGTTGCGACCTTATTGGTCTACACCCGCATTGTGGTCCCTCGCCGCCATGCTCCTAGGACCATTTTTGGGGCAATCTGTGGCGTTTCACTCGCCTCGACCATTTCACATGCATTCCCCTCGATCCATGCCCTTTCGTCAACCACCGCCTCCATCATTTCGCTGTGGATTATTTCCTCTTTGGCGTCTGTAGTAGCCTTTGGCATCGTCACACTATCAAACTATCTCAGCCTCCGCCTCAACAACCCCTGGGCCAAAATTACCCTTTTCCCTGCCCTCTGGGCCACCGCCTGGCAAGCCATCTCCCATACAAGTCCTGTCGGCCACCTTGTTACATGGAGTCCAGTAACTGGTATTGCAAGTTATGAGTGGATGAGACCATTCTTTGGGGCATGGGGAATGAACTGGATTGTTGGTGCATGGGCAATAGTCATCGCTGAACTGGTTGGTGGATGGTTTATTGGGCCCGAAGACGAGTTCGACGCCCCAGGGCCACTTGTAAGCCTTGTCACCAATGGTGAGCCTGAGCCAGGACAACCTACCACCTTCCCTAGTCCCCGTCAAACACTTCTTCTTGGCACAGCCCTCCTTGTTCTGACTACTCCGTCATTTTTCTTGCCGACTATTCCTACTTTACCGTGGTCTAGTTCCTCCACCCCTCTACCTATCGGTTGTATCCTTCCCCACCCGTCTTCACCTGGTGATGGAAGCACCCCACTGGACAGGTTTATCGTGGAATCCAGGCACCATAATGGTGCACGTATCCTCCTCTGGCCAGAGGGCGCCTTGAGGTTTGAAACTGTTTCTCAGCGGGAGGAGGCTATTCAGCGAGTACAAAACGAGATCAAAGGCCCACTTGTTGGCGTCACATTTACCGAGCCTGTTCCACCCAGTGCTGAATGGAGTCACTCCAGAGACGGCAAGTGGCGCAACGGACTGGTATTGGTTGGGCCAGATGGGCCCGTTGCGGAGTTCTACAAGCGTAACCTGGTGCCGTGTATGTGTTCAAGCATCAGAACCTCTATCGCAACTCACATTATATTGCCTCTACAGATGCAGAATCTTTCTCTCTCACTGAATCCAGGAATGATCCAGAGATCTATGAGCTTGAACTCCATGGGTCCAACAAGAACAGGCAGTGGACACCGGTCCCCCCATATGACCGGACTATTCCCCTCACAGCTGCGATTTGTCTGGACTTTTCCAGCCCGACAGTATTCACATCACTGGATTCGCGCCCGGCACTTATCCTCGCACCTGCACAGACCTGGCACCGCGACGTCAGCACGGCGATGTGGGAACAAGCTAGGGCACGTGCAGAGGAGGCAGGAGGCATGGTGTTATTCTGCGACGGTGGCGCCGAAGGTGCAAGTGGTGTCGCTGGCCATGGCATACGAGAACCTGTCCAATTTGGATCCGGATCTTGGACACGCACCATCGGCGTAGAATGGCCATTCAACCAACGTCGCACGTTATACATGTGGGGAGGTGAAACTCTTCAATTTGTTATCGTGTTGTTCCTCCTGGGTGGTGGTGCCTGTGCCACCGAAGTCCTTATCTTGCGTACGAATCATGGTGGTGTCCGTAGTGCGGTCAGTTCTTTTTCCCGTTTGAGAGAAATACTTGGTAGAGTATTCCGACGCCCAGCTCCCCAAGGGGAGCAGCAACCACTATTAACTTGACAACACGTTTGTATCTATCCGTTATAATTTGCTCTCCTTCGCGTCCGCTTTCTTGATATCTGATGTGCTGTTTTCCAATGTCACTGCCACACTATGGCAGTAGCTACTATAACAAATTCGAGGGGATGTTACTATCTAGCAGTTCCATCGACTCAGATCCCAAAGCGCTCCTTCAGCTGAGCATCGTCCATGTCGGTCGAGGTCCAAATCGGTTCATAGGCATCGATGCTTGCCGTTATAGTGGCCAGTTTGGACCTTATACCATTGCTCGCGTCCGGTCCGAGTGGGATGCGTACCCATTCCTTGCGGTCCATCAGACCCTGCGCGAGACCCGTCCCCGTGACGATCTCGTACATACGCTCCGCCGCCTTGCCGGGGTCCCCGATCTGGCGACTGGCGATGCGAGCGGGATGAAAACCATCAATCAAGGCATATCCCTGCTCGGGCGTCGTATATGCGCCCGTCGCGTACCGATGATCCGCGGCATCGCGGATCGACTGGCTCGTCCCGAGGAAATTGGTCCCGAAGTAGCCCGGCGCGATGACGTGCACGCGCACGCCAAAGGGTGCGAGCTCCCCCGCGAGCGCCTCCGTGAACGAGTCGAGCGCGGCCTTGGAGCTATTGTACGCGCCGAACGACGGCACGCCGGCGAGGCCCGCGGCGGAGCTGACGTTCAGGATGTGGCCGGAACGTTGCGCGCGGAATGCGGGGAGGAGCGCCTGGATGATCGCGATTGGCCCGAACAAGTTCGTCTGGAACTGAGCGTGGATATCTCCGGACCTGTTCAGTGCCCGCAACAACAGCTTTTTTGGTTTGCACAACATAAAATAACTCGAATTAAGGTGGGGGAAAACCGCCTCACCGGAGCTCTTCTACGAAGCCGTATTGGCCGTAGCCTGCGTTGTTCACGAGGACGTCGATTCGCCCGTAAATCTCCAGGGCTTCTCTGGCCGCGCGTTTCACCTCGGCTTCGGGGGCGCTGGGATCGAGTGTGTACGCCTTGGCCCCACTCAGCGACGCGGGAATTTTGGCAGCATCGCGTGCGGCAGCAATAACCTGGGCGAACGGAGCCGGGGTGGGTTGTTCCTTCGCGAGTATATAAGGTGCGAAATATACTATACCTTGTCTCCTTTAGAAAGTACGATCTGTGCTAGCGCGAGACCGAGGCCAGAGTTCGCGCCAGTGATGAGCCAGACTCTAGAAGACATTCGATCGATATTTGGAAACCGGAGGAGTACGTCAAGCGGGTGCGAGGGTTGGACTCTCTGCGCTTGACAGTTATAGGATTTTCACGAGGCACAGCCGCAGACGAGAGGGAACTTGCGTATGCCGCAACTGTCAGTGGAGGATCCTCGGATCAGGTGGTTCAATTAGATGTAGGTCCATACGCATAATTGGTCAATTTCGCTTTCATCTTCTATCATTTAGTTACCATGCCAATACGTGCGGCGCCCGCTCGAGGGGTACTTTATTAGGACTCGTAGTTAGTTGCGTCCACCTCAGTTCTCGTGCCTACTCGCGTGCGCTGTTACTGAGCACTTCGTTATCGTGTCTACACAGACCCGCGCATGCGCACAACTCGAACTCGTAATTCTATTGCCCACAGAATTCTACAGCAACACCCGGTCACAGGTTGCATTTTTATGCACAATTGGGACAAGGTTCAGTCAATAGAAATGCATCAAAGTCTGTATGGAGGTTGAGCAGAGCATCCGCCTTCAAGTTCCTGAGGCTGAGGCAAAAAGGATGACCGACTAACCCGCGTCATTGCTCGCGTTTGGTGTCAGTGGCCCGGTCCGCCACCCATTGAAATGCCTCGGAACTTGCCAGTGAAGTTGTTTCGAGTGACCGAGTGAGCCCACACTTCTTATTGTTTTTTGACTACGACAAGATTATCCTGTGTCCCTTTGCTATTCTCGAACACGCCCACGTAACAATACACGAACTGTCTCGGTACTACAGTAATAGAAAGCACGGTCGATGACTTGTTCACTCTCGCGGTCTCCACTTCACTTACTCCACTAGACTGCTTCTTTCATGTCCTGGTATCACAAATGAAAGAACCACGGCTTGTGAGAGTGATCTTGCTAGCAGATAGAAGAGCTCGAAGTTGCAGTCCCAAATTATCGCCTTTTTCTCAACATGCCATCTCAGCCTCCCTGTATGCGAGTCAACGGGTAGTTATTTGGGAGTCTCCCATTCGCTACTAAGATAGGTTCCCCGGTTGCCTTTAACTAGGGTAATGATTTGTTCGATAGCTGGTAGCAATGAGGGCAGGGGAGCTCGGAGATGCAGACAATAAGATGGCACTGGCACACTTATGTTGGGGTGAGAAACGTAATATATTTGGCCAACTACGCTACATAATGTAGCTTGGGGTGGCGGGGTGGAATGGAATGGTTAAATTCGGCCAACTACGCTATGTAATACAGCTGGCGGGGTGGTGGCATGGCCAACTCATGGCCACGGGTTGGGGTGGCATTTGGAAATTTGTCCACTGGCAGTGGCGTGGCATCAAAGTTCTGCCGTCGCAAGGGGTGAACTCTTTCAAGAGGTGCTAGAGGCGAGTATTGTGTTGTATGAGGGGGAAGGTAGGGTATGCAGGATTGTAGTGGTTCATTGTGTTCCAAGCTTGTCATCTCAGGTTGCAAGTTGTGCTGTGAGTTTCGGGTGATAGCGGGTCGCTTGGTTTAGTGCAAGGTGGTGGAGAGGGGGATATGCTCGTCGTGACGTCGTCGCGGATCTTACAGCTTACAACCTCCAGACCGTTGAGGCTGGACTTACAGTGGGAGCTAGTTACACGTTGGTTGCGTTGGAATTTACTAGTTAATAGACATGTTTTTATTGAGTGACAAAGGTCGATTTACAGGGGTGTGAGCTATCGTGTTAAGTTGGCAATGTAAAGCAGGCCCGGAGATAAAATAGGGCAATGCGAGTATGCCTGGTGGGGTGTGCGTTTACGGTGTGGTTGTCAGGAGCCGAGGTTACCCGTAACTCGTGGGACAGCCTTTGCCGAGGGAAAACTGCACCTGGTGGTAGTAGCGGGTTAAGGAGCCCCAGTTCTTGAGTCTCTGAATCGCTCAGTGGCCTTGTGGGGGTGAAGGGCCCGGGAAAGTTCAAAAAAGGGATGGAGAACGCGAGGATGAGTTGTTGTTATGCACACGAAGGATAACCACAAGGGGAAGGTCGACTCCGGCGCACTATCCACTGATCATAACGTCAATTTCCCATTCCCATAATATGTTGAGTCATCAGCGCATCAGCTGCATGGAGGACGTCGCACCTGTGGCACAAGGCCAAATCTAGCATATCATATATACGGGAAGTCCCACAGCGGGACGATTGGGGTCATCACGGTGTGAAGATAACGTTGATTTGGGAAAGTAGAGGCGGCCAGCACCCCATATTTCGACAGCGGGCGCAAGCGTGCCACAGCACCGGTATGATTGCACGTGTTGGGGTGCATGGAGCGGGTATGCATCGCCTTTCGGCATGTGTCCACCCATTGGACACTCCCCGGACACGAGGCCGAGCCAGCTTCTTTCGTTGCCCTTCAAGGTAGTATTCGGGCTGATTGTCCCCGTCAGGCGAACACGCTCCAGTCGCGCAGCTCGGGCGCTATTTGGTCAACAAAGTCATTGGAAACTGGAGGCGTGAGCCCCTTCCCCAGAGCAAGTCCTTTCTGTCCCGGACTTGACAACGACGCGACGTTCGGGTCCAAGAGTTTCCTGCGGTCGAGGCTCGTGCGTAGCCTTCGTGGCTCTGCGAGCCGCTCGACCGAGCCATCAATCGCGTCCCATTCTGGGGGCATAACGCGTCAAGATTTGGATCAACATCCCACGATAAGTGCAAATGGTGCGGAGGGCTTGACCACCGTGGTCGAAGAGGATTTGGAAGACTGGGTGGATGACTTTGAAGCAATCAGCCTTTCAGACTTGCCCCTCGGTGTCCAAGTCGAGGGAACAGGCCAAGCCGAATCTGTCGCTGTCTCGTCGGGCGCCTCCCAATCAATCTCAACCTCCGAGTCTGACACTACCCTCTCGTCCCGACGAACAAAGCAATCGCAATCGCAGGCGCAGGCGCGACCGCGTACGACTAGCAAGACATCCAGACGATCTCGTAAATCCTCACGTGCGACCCGGAGTACCGAGCTCCAGCTTATCCTCGAATTCCCATTCCCCCCAACATTTATACCCACCCCACCCAGAACCACTGGGAGGTCCGGGACACCCTCATCTACTCGACTTATTCCCGAAGTAAATCCCATCCACGACGACGGATCCATATTCTTCGATCGCGATCCTTTTCGTTCTGAGCCTATTCGCGATCAGGAGGCTGGCGCAGAGTCGTCATCAGTGAATATCGCAGACGCCGGTGCTCCGCGCGTTGACTCTTCCGCGTCATTCTACACGGCCCATTCTCGATCATCTTCACCCACGTTATCGGACCACGTTGATCCACTCCCCAGCCCCCACCCACCTGCACAGCAACCTTCTCTGTCCCCTTTACAGCTTCCATTTCCCGACCCCTCACTCACAGCTTCTCCACAGTTAACCCACACCGAGACACCGTCGTCCACACGCCGCTCAATCAGGACACTGACCAGGGCTGGTGCGACGTTGAAACGATTTGGACATTTGACCCGGGACACCTTACTCACATCGATCCGAACGCCCATTTCTGAGCTCGGTGTGCATCGGCCGCGACGGGCCCCACGTGTCAAGCACGTTTCCCTCGACCAATTCCCCCAGTCCTCCTCCTCGCACCACGTTTCGGATCACAGGCCAGAGTTACCCGACTTCCAGCCCTCTGCCTTCGATCTATCTTTCCCCGCCGTCGAAGCCTCTCGCGTTAGTCCTCGTGTATCGCGTGTGTCGCGACCCCACCCGTCCGTCCAGTCATTCTACGCGTCTCTCGAAGAATTCCTCACGTCTCATCATCACAGCGACGAACCAAATAGACGCAGTCGGTTCCAATCGGCACCAACTCTACTTCTGACAACCGAGCGCGATCCCAGGCCAGCGGAACCGCCCTCCGCCGAGGTACAAGAGGTTATCCCTACCCTGCCACCGTCCATCCCCCACGAGGAACGTCCTCTCCCCCCTCTACCACGCGAAGCCTACGACTTTGTTGACCCGTCCACCTTGACTGAGTCGCGGACAGTCTCACCCGCCACAGAAAATCGCTATTCTTCAATTCCCCCTTCTCCTTCTTGGTTATCACGAAACGTCCGCGAGCTTGAGATCGCCCTTGCCGAGAAGGCGGAAGCGTCGTCCGCTGCCTCTTCTCGATCTGTGTTCGGCTCAGATACTAGATATTCTTCCGTTTTTCATTTCCCAAAGGCCATCCAAAGACAGACGCCACCGCACTCGACATCTTCGTCATCTACACGTCTCCGTGGCGAAGTTGTACTCCTTCGGGGGCGAGTGAACATCCAGGACGCTACACCCCGTCGGGTTACCTTGAAATCCATTGACCCTTCCTCTAAGACACCCTCTGAAGCCACTGTCGTCCTCCGAGCGCGCAGCCGAACAAGACGTAATCGCTCTGGTCAGACAAGTCAACCGCGGCTCGTCATTTCTGCTGGCCCTCCTAACCCTCCTGTCCGTCCACGATCACGCACATCGTCTGTAACCAAGGCTACAATTACCCATTATCGTCGCTCTTTACTGGAAACCAAGAAGAAGTCTCGTGCTCCCCGAAAGGACGATCCAATCAAGTTTTCTACAGGTGCTAAAGTTCCAAAGGCACGACCCATACCCTCTATTATTCCCTTTCAACTGACATTTGTACTAATCACAGACACGTTCATTCACTAATTCTTATCGACTCGCTGTAACAAACCAGCCCACTGTCTCTCGTGTTCCGCCTCTGGAGATTGTCCCTGTTTGTAAGTGATATGTGGGCGCCTATCTAAGCGCACGTGCTGACTCACCGGCAGCTCCCACAGTTTTCGAGGGCTCCGGATCCTCATCGTCATCTTCTTCCATCCCTCCCGTGGGAGCTCCTCGTCACCCTCACCCTCAACGCACCTCAAACAACCGTAGAGCCTCTCATAAAAAACGCTTTAACGACACTCGTTAGGATCTAATGTCTTTCAACGCATTCGGTAAACCCGCCGAGACAGTCGACTTTGGGGGCGAAGTTGATTACGCCAGCTATGAGTGGTTCAAAGACCCTCCGCCACGATCAGAGGTTGCCCCGTTTTTATGTTCCCTCAATGCATCACTGACTTTTATGCGTAGCCCGCCCCACCTCCACCCCCTCAGGGCGAACCTTACATCCCCAAATCCTCCGTCATCGACAAGAATGATATGTGTACCTTTGCCCTCCGGTCGGCGGCCAATGTGCTGTTCGGACGCTATAAACAGTACGGACAGGTGCGTAGGCGCATAGGTATTCCATCCTTCGCGCTCGCTGATACCCGACACCCCCTTACTCAAGCTTGGCGTGCTCGCATGGTGCGCAGAGTTCAGCGAGATGATCGACGAGCTGAAGCGGCTTGGGATCGCCGGGGACATGTTCACCTCGACGAGAGAGGAGGCACTGAAGGCGTGCGAGGAGATCCTACGGCTGGAGCTCGATATCAAGATGCAAATCATCGTGCTCCACCTCTCATCGCAGGTCGCGCGGCTTCGGCGTTTCCTCGATGCCGAACACACGTGGGAGGACTACCCAGAAACGCATTTCCCTCTTGATCCCAACGCGTTTCCTTCTTGATCGCCGCGCTTTCTCATGGCTTCACGTTCACTACACTCCCCTGTTTTCCTCCCTTTATATCCTTTTTCCCATTTTGCATACGACACCTGTATCTGCTAATCATGTATGTTTTCTTTTAACTGCCTTTTTTCCCCCTCCTTTGCCCTATGTCGACTTGTCATGAAACGGATCTGCGTCACGCTCCATGTGTACATAGCACCTCAATCCATGTGTCCCTATATTACCTCCTGCGCTTTCTCCTCACTCGATCACATGTGCGCTTCAGGATTGAGCTCGCAATCCGGGGAGATCGGGTGTTGTACGTTTGGGAAATAAAGCTTAATACTAAAGAGCTAAAACACTCATAAACACATCCGTCCGACAAAACATGGAAAGAACCCTACAACTTGAAGCGAGGGAAAATAAGCTGGTGATTAGGCACCGCACCCAGCAAACTAATTGAGCGTGTAACAAGTATCCACGAACGAGGAGGGCAAAGTATATACCATCCAACGCTGCCATTGGTTGTTGCCAGTGAGACTAGTAACAAGCTAAAGGCCGATTGTCGGTATGGGGCGGCCTATGTGTCTATAGCCTTCGAACTCGTGACAATAAACCTAATTCAAAAAAAAAAAAAAAAAAAAAAAAAAAAAAAAGAAATCGTCTATGCCGTCAAGGTTTATGCATCCTTCCCAAACTCAGTCCTCACCAAACCACAGACACGAATTCTTTCTGTCGCCATGTGCTACAGGCATCTGCCACCTTCTAAGCTTCTCGGCGACCAGTTGGATTACCCCTTCGAACGTTGTATTTTTGTCAACCGCGTCACTTTCGAGTGTATCCAACAGAACGCCAGTAAACAACCCATAGCGCTGTGTTCTATGCTCCTTGGCCGTCTCGTGTATACCACATGCGGCAAGAGTGACAGATGATGATGTGTCCGGAGTCCAGTTGACATCCATAACACTTCGTATGCTCGATGAACCGCCCTAGTTTGTGGCGATACCGATTACTTCTATCCGTAGCGGACAACTGTAAATATACATACCTTGATATATGTATCGATATTCCATTGTGCACGCAAAAGCATTTCCTGCATAGAATCCCCTAGCAATGGCATCAGAGACCGATTCCTCCACGGTGTCCCGTCCCAACAGTTCGTGGCTCTCGTGGGGATTGCGAAATGACCACAATCTGCTATGAAAACGATATTTGAACCTTTCTTTTGCCGAGTGATAGAGAATATCGTGTTCAGCTCCCGATCACAAATATCTGGAACGCTTCTGCCAAGGTAATTTGGATCGGGGTCTGGATAACCGCGATCTGCGGGTGCAATAGCGTCGATGAAAAGACGGCCAGAATCGTCATCCAATCCCTCGAATTTAATGCGATTGCGTTGATAAAATGAATTCCAGTCGAGATCGGATTCTTCCACTCGAACGCCATGGCGAAGGATGCCACCAGAGCCATCACGGTAGCGTGCACCATATCCTGCATAAAAGACAATAATGGTATCACCGTATTGGATGCGCTCGTCTTGGTGTAACGACCACAAGTTGGATAGGATGTTGTGTCGAGTGGGGTAATCAGAGGCAGATTTATCATCCCCACTTCGTGCTAAGAGGGTGGTGATATGGTCCTGGGGAACTGAGAGTCGGTTGATGAGAAACTCGGACATGGTTTCGGCATCTGCGACAGCGCATCGGAGCGGTGCTTGAAAATAACAGTTGATGCCAATTAAGAGGGCCCAGACGGAGCGTTTCTAGGAAGCCGAGCCCGTGAACATTTTTGCGAACGAAAAGAGGACAGCACTCACCGAATTGACTGCTGAAGATAAATGGTTTAACCTCACAGCGGGCTTCTGGATCAGTGCGCCGAGATTGTCCGTTATTTCGTTGACCTCAAAGTTGCGCGATAGGAGCTCATCCAGCTTCGAACGAATATTTAGACGTTCATCAGCTTGGGACGGCGGATCCATGGCGATGTCGTCCGAAGGTCCAACGATCATGTACAACTCGTCAAAATCAAATGGACCCGTCTTCCCGGCCTTATACCAAAGACCCTGGGCCAACCACTCGACGGGCTTCAACTCTTGCTCGAGCATACGCAACAGATCCACTTTCCCGCTTAGCCATTCCCGTGCATTCGTCATTGGAACTAGCTTTTGCAGCTCTTGATCACTGAGCGACTCGACAATTGGCAGGCATTCATTGAACCAACGTTTTAACTTGGTCTGGGTTGACACATGTGTCAATAAAAAAAGCCTAGCACAGATAGAACACGATACTCGCGATAAAGTCTGGAGGCGGATCTTTGGGCACATTCCAGGTCTTGGGTGCAAATTCCATTGTCAACCGTGAGGAACTATCAAGCGCAAGTAGTAGCCAAGGTACGGTTTTTGTTGTAGGCGAAGTGTAGGCGAAGGGAACAGACAATTTTTCACCCCTATCGCTACGAGGATTCGATTTTCGATTGTTAATTATCGGTTTGGCTTGAGAATGCTGATGCTGATATCATACCAACTCCTATCATGCTCCGCTCCGAGTCATCGTTCGAAAAAAAACGTCATCCATCGTTCGTTCGTCAAGTAAGAGGGGCCCAGGGACATTGGGGACCGATGATCTGTTATTACGGAGTCTAGTGGAGGTGGGATTCGGTTCGGTGGCACCTGTACTTGCAACAAGTTTGTTCTGTTTGATCAGCAGTTAATCATATCTAATTCCCTCTTCAAAATTCATACTCAATTACTCCCTTACATACGATACTAGTTACGGAGTTCTGTACGACGATGTAGCCAGGCTGTCTTGTGTCAAGCGACGTGGACAATAAACTTCAATTAAAATTAAAAAAAAGATCAGGAGAAAATCATTGTTTTGTCGTAGACACGTGGTCATCAGACCAAATGTAGTTGAAGTAGGAAGCATTCGGTGGCATCGGCGCCGCTGCCGGGCAGCAAAAAAACGATGCATAAGTAGTGCCATTCGAGCCGTGATCATTATTAAGTACAAGCGCACAGCTAGTCCATAATTATATGCACGCCGACCGCCCTGCAAGAAGTGTTGATAAGAGAAAAAAAAGTGTGAAAGCGTAGCGTATCGTCATGAACTGAAAAGTGTATTGGTGGGGAAAAAATAACAACAGCACCAATAAGGTCAAAGGTTTGCGAGAGGATGCGCAAAAGCTTCGTGAAAAGTGGTACATGAGTGTGTGAAAAGGTCAGCACGTAGAGTTCTGTCTGTCTCTTTGTCGTCTAGATGGCGCAAAAGGTGTCTCAAAGGGGTAGGGGGATAATGCGGATGGGAATGAATACGGCGGGGAATCGGGAATCGATGACTGAAAATGATCATAACAATATCCGGGGCATAAGGGGGGACATAAAGAAGAGAAGGGGGAGAGTGGTGATGGAATGAACGACAGCTGTGGATATCATCGCAGGTCTGAGAGCAAAAGCAATGAGAAATGATTCAACGCGTCGGCGACACGACGCCCACGCCGGCGTACTTGCTCCAGTACTCCGCCGTCACGCGATCGTCTCTCTCGACGAACGACGCCGGGACAGGACCAGGGCGGTACGGCGATTGGCGGGGTGGCACAGGCAACGGGTTGCGCGTGGGCATCGAAGGAGTGCTGTCCGGGGATCCGATACTCGGTATGTTCGCTAGATCGGGATAGCTCCTGACCCCGCTCGGAAAGTCGTACAGCGCCCCTTGCATCGTCTGCCCGAACGACTGCTGCGGATGTTGCTGTTGCTGTTGCTGTTGCATTGGTTGGAGTTGCGGGGAGGGCGCCAGCGCCGGCGACGAGTAAACGGTTGATGTGGTCGGGAATGGGAAGCCTTGCTGGATCTTGTACGACGTGTGAGCGGTGCCGTGGCCGACCCCGTTGACGCTCGTCGTCGAACCGACGTCGCCTATGGATTGCGCGTAAACGACCTGCGGGCCTTCAAGACCGTAAGCCACGCTCCTGCCTTTCCACAACCGATCCATCTCCCACACCTCTCTTGCGCGCAGTGCGTTCATATCCGCGGCGGGCGTCAACTCGGACGTAGGGCGGCGGCCTTGAGGCTGCGACTGCGAAGGGCGCCGTTCTGGAGCAGAGGTGGGAGGAAGCATGCCACTTGCGCGCGAGACGGGGGACGTTGCGGAGCGATGCAAATGATCTCTGCTTTCTGTTTGACTAGAATGCTTACGACTTGAGCTGCTCTCGTTCGGGCGCACCTTGCGCGAATCGCTCTTCCAAGAGCTGGGGGCCGAGACCTTCACGACATGACTGATCAAAGAAGATCTTAAAGCAGTTAAACAAAGTGTGCATACCTTCTCGGTTGTTCGTTCCTGTCGCTTGGGTTCTCGCCGCTCCGGTTCTGCGTTGCTCCGCCTCGCGTCGTCCTTCTCCTTTTTGGTTCTAGAACGTTGCGCGCCCCCGCCAACGACTTCCCATTGTTCGCCTGCTACAACTATGCTTTGACCAATGTGTTGCGTTGCCCCTGCACTCGAGCTGCGTACGAGATGAAATGTCTCAGTCTCGCGGGTGCGTACGGAGCTGTTCGATCTGGGAAGACGCGACTCTTGGCCCTTCGTTGGCAGTGATTCGCGTGCGACGGGCGGGTGAGATTGGGGTAAAGTCGCGGTGTGGGACGTATGAGATTGGGGTGAACTCGCAACGCGAGGAGTATGAGACTGGTGTGAACTCGCGACGCGGGGCGTATGAGATTGGGGTGAAGCCGCAGCTTGAGGCATATGAGATTGGGGTAAAGTTACGGCATGGGGCGCATAAAATTGGGGTGAAGCCGCGACGCGGGGAGTATAAGACTGGGGCGAAGTCGCGGCGTGGGGCGATGATACAGTCTGTGTGACAACCGGGGATGGGATTGACATGCCAATTGTTGGTGCATTATTCTGCGCAGTAGAGGGAGGGCTGTATATGCGCGAAGGCTCTACGTATGGCGTCGGCGGGTTCGCAATGATCGAGGCACGAGACAACGGAGAGTCGTCAAGAGCAGGCGGCGCTGACACAGAAATCCGGTTTGTCGAAGGAAGGAAGGATGGTGATAAGGACTTTGGAGGAGCGGGTGGCGGCAAGGACGTTGAGGCATGAGGAGCGGGTGGTAATAAGGGCATCGAGGTAGGAACAGGTGTAGCAGAAGAATGTGAGGAGCGAGAAGTACGCTTGTCATTTTTTGTAGCAGCGCGCGGTATCGGGACAGGAGAGGATGGGGGAGAGGTAGATTGTGGTTTTGGTTTGTCCCCCGAAGTTGCACGCGTTACAGGGGATGGTGTGCTTGCCATCGTCGCAACCCCATTGGTCATAGGCATCGGAATCGACAGCGAGTCAAACTTCGGCATCTCCAAGAAAACGGGAGGTGAAGGTGAAGGAGGCACCGGAGGAGGCAAGGGTTTCTCCATAACGTGAGGGGGCAACGGCGGCGGTACCATGGCGGTCTTACTCGCAGGGAGAGGATAGCTTTGGTTAACAGGGGTGTTATCAACCGAACTGGGTTCGTCAGGATTGGCGACTGTGAGGCGCCCGATAGAATACGGAGCTTCAACAGATGATAACGACTCGCGCTTTCCATTCTGCGTCTGTTCGCTGTCCCATGTTTGCTCGTCCTCTGGCGTTCCGAGTGCGGTCGAATTGGGAGACAGCGTGTTCTCTGCCAGGGGTGGTTGCATGAGCACGCTTTGGCGATTCTCAAATGGGGACACATGATTTGCCAGAGAAGGTGGACGTGTCGTCGTTGACGTGCGATCCGTAACTTGTAACGATTGTCTCTCCCCGCGGGACCATTCGTTGGTAGAGTCCATGCTGGCTCCACGAGAACGCCCATGGGGGCCACGTCGTATGATACTGAAACGGCGAGCAAAGCGACCAAGCAGGGACGAATGTTTCTGCCTCTTCTCGGAGGGAAGGATAGAGGCATTGGAGATGGTCTGAGGGATAGAAGATGTTGAGGCAGACTTCATAATGCTCTGACGCTTGAAAAGTCTACCGGTCACGGTCTGGGTGGACGATGGCGTAATAGAGGCGGCCTCGGGGGCTGGAGCTTGGGCTGAAGGGGAGAAACCAAAGAGTCCTTCGAAAGGCTTGCGCCGCTTGGTGAGCTTACGACCAAGTGGTACATCCTGATCGACAGGGTGGAGATGTAGCGCAGAAGTCGACTGAGACAAGGGTGAAGGTGTGGTGGTCATGTGCTGTGTGCCCGCAGCGCCAACACTAGACATGCGCGAACGACTCCGTGGGGGAGGTCGCGTCTACAGACTTTTATTAAGGGTAAATTAAGAAACTATTGAAATTACGCACATCGAGTCCATCTGGTGATGCCTGGCTCCTGTCACCATTCAAGCCCAAACCGTCGTAAGGAGACTCGTGGTGCCAATTGGTTCCATACGGATCCGAGGCGTCGAGAAGGTCGACATTGTCGGGCGTGGCATTCGACAATTTTCGGGTGCGCACTTTGCCGGAGAGGTCTGGGATACGTGTTTCGGAGGAACTGGGAGTAGGAAGTGGGGTACCAGAGGGGGTGCGACTGGGGCTTGCTGGCTCTGTGGGTTCAGCGTACATGGGAGGGAAGGAAGGTGAAAATATGGAGGCGGGCCTGCTTGGGGGCAAAAGGTGCACATTTTTATAAAAACGCGGGCCCACTGGATTGTGTATTGGATATCTTCCGCGAAACTGGCGAGTAGTGGCGGCTGCCAACTCGCTTTCGGTTTGGTACCATGAAGGTAGTTCCTTGAGTGACTCGGGGATGATAGAACGATTAGGCCTGGGCGATAAAGTGTCTGATGAGGGCTCCCTGGATATGGTGCCGGGTGACTGTAAGGGTTCTGTGGGATGATCCTGGGTGGGGGGATAGTCGGGTATAAAAGAGATGGGCGGGGAAGAGGGAAGACCAGCGTCTGTGCTGGACCTCCTTACGGGCTTGCGAGAAAAGAGGGATTTCTTTAGATTTCTTGCATTTTGAGAGGAGGAAGAGGCCATGCCAAAAGGAGATTGAGTCAAAGAGAAAGCATCTGGTTGCGAGACACCCTCGGAGGACACAACTTGTGTTTGCAACTGAAACGAGCGAGTAAGCAAGCGTGGGTATGAGCAAATCAAATTAATCGAACAAAAACGTGGCAGGGGCCGCGAAACCAGTTCGAACCAACTGCCAAGTCTCAATTGAGTACTGCACACACCTCTTCATACGGTTCGGGCCCAAAAACCTGGTTATACCACGTCGTCTGCATCCTCTGGAACAACGGTGAACGTGGGGGATAAAAACCAAAGTGTCAGGGGAATCTTTAGGTTTGATTTGATCTTATTAGATTCCGAGACCCAACTATGGCATACGCCCGCATCAACTTCCCAAACCCAGCAGCTCGCAGGAATAGCTCAAGCTCGAAAAAGAAACCGAACCAGCCTCGTGTGTTCACCGGCGATGGTAACATCCGGACTGACCCGTGGATCGTGGCCTGCGACCACGCACACAACCCTCCCCTCGGTTTTCACAATCCTCCTTCTCGATCCCCCACAACAGCCTTCGGTTTGTCGACATCGCCGCATCCCGCTCCACTTTCCCCGATGATCGTTTCTCTTTATCTGGCCACTCAGCTTCTAATCTTACTACCATCGCTGTGTAGCTTATGCCATCGCAAATTCACCAGGATCCGTCACCCCAATCCTGTAGATAGCATGACAACCGTGGGCACTGTAGTAGCGTGTCCTGATCTTAAGAGCCTAACCATTGTTGTACTCCGGCTCGCCGGCTTCTTTGACAGTTTCGCAACGCGTTGACCCACTTGAACCAGCACGAGGAAACCGTCTGCACTGAAAGTACTGCATGCTGCATGGTCAATATTCATCGCCGCTTAGAGGGGTGGGTCCCCACGCATTTCTCACCCCCCAGCTCCCTCCGTTTCCTCCATGGGTCACATACTCCTTTCTTGTGTTTGTATGAGAACCCACTTGATAGGGTGACACTGAGATGCTGCGTGGACTGTCCCTCGAACTACCCGATCGATCCGATTCTATATATAAGTGATCACATCGGAATTCCCGCTTCGATTATTTACTGTACAGCAAGCTACTGGAGAACCGGTAGCGGTCCGATAACGACCCCATGATATTGCAATATACTCTTCCTTGTGTGCCACAGAATCTTCTTGATAGCCTCGTTCGGGACGGCGCTGCCGTTCCTGGCCCTCGGAAGTCCCTCGGATTACACGGCTCTCGACGTTACGGTAATAGATTCCCCCTGGGCGTAACCGAGGATGACAGCGCAAAATGAAATCTTATCTTTAATCCCTTTTATCCGATGGAGATTTTCGGTTTGATCTGATCGACTACCTCAAGACCACCTCTTCATGGCCATAGCCCTTCGAATCTTGGTACTTGGTGGAGGAGGCCGGGAGCACGCATTAGTGTGGAAGCTCCACCAATCAAGCCTCGTGGGCCATATCTTCGTCTGTCCCGGCAATGGTGGCACAGAGTTGTCTCCAAAAGTATCCAATCTCATCTTGCCAGACCCAACGTATCAAAACCTATCCAAGTGGGCTGTTGAAAATGATGTGAGCACGGCCAGTTCTTGCATTTGATACGCTGACACAGGAGTCAAAGATCAATCTCGTCATACCAGGCCCAGAGCAACCGTTAGTGGACGGTGTCGAGTCTTATTTTCGCAAAGGTGCCTTACACACTTTTCTCCTAACTACCCATCTTCCGGAATTCACGTTGTATGTATGTATGCAATAGCCGGAATCCCTGTGTTTGGCCCAACGGCCCTCGCCGCACGGATGGAAGGGTCCAAGGCTTTCTCAAAAGCTTTTATGACGCGGCACGCCATCCCCACCGCCGCCTTCCGCGTCTTTGCTTCGTCCGAAGTTGACAAGGCGATCGAGTACATTAGGACGTGCGGCCACAGGGTCGTTCTCAAAGCGAGCGGGCTCGCATCTGGAAAGGGCGTGCTCATTCCCGAGACGACGGAAGACGCGATAGCGGGTCTAAAGGAGATAATGGTCGCACGCGCGTTCGGGGCCGCAGGTACGTCACCCTCGGTTACTCCCAATCTACGCATCGCGTGACTTTTGGACGGCCCACGCCTTCCCTCGCCACCCCAATAGGTGACGAGGTCGTCGTCGAAGAGTTGCTCGTTGGGCCAGAGATCTCCATCCTTGCGTTCTCCGACGGTTACACCATCATCCCACTTCCGGCCGCGCAAGACCACAAACGTATCGGAGAGGGCGATACCGGTCTTAACACGGGTGGAATGGGCGCATATGCGCCTGCTCCGGTAGCGACGCCTGCCATCATGGGGCAGATCGCGCGCGAGACCCTGAAACCAACGATTGATGGGATGCGGCGAGAAGGTCCGTTGCACCCTTCCGTTCCTTTAAAAATCGAGTTCTAAAAAGTCATTCGACTTAGGATATCCTTTTGTCGGCCTCCTATTCACGGGCTTCATGCTGACGGACTCGGGCCCGAAAGTGCTAGAGTACAATGTCCGCTTCGGAGACCCAGAAACGCAGGCGTTGATGTTACTCCTCAGCGAGGACACCGATCTGGCTGCGATCATTCTGGTGTGGTGTCATGTCCAACTGGAGTCTCCACCGGACGTTGACCCCTTGTCATGTAGGCTTGCGTCGAACGACGACTGGATTCTGTGGCAATAGCTCCCCGGCCGGGTTTTGCCGTTTCTGTCGTTCTAGCCTCCTCAGGTTACCCTGGTAGCTTTGAGAAAGGGAAGGCCATCACTATTGGAGACGTCCCGCCCAGTACGCCCATACAAACACTTCGTTGTTTCTTCGTCGCCACGCTCACGTCCTTTCGTAGATGCGGTGGTTTTCCATGCCGGTACCATCAAGAAGAATGACGTGGTCCAGACATCCGGCGGTCGCGTTATCGCCGTGGCAGCCTATGCTCCGTCGCTGAAGGGGGCTCTCGACCGCGCATACGAAGGCGTAGGGCAAGTAAACTTTGAAGGGAGAGTGTATCGTCGCGACATCGCCCACCGGTACGTCTGTCACGGAACCTTCGCAAAACGCTGCTGCTGAATAAAGAGAACCTTGGTGTGAAGAGGGCTGAAAGATGCTGCCGCGCCGGCAGCTCAAGGCCTCACCTATGCGCAGGCAGGCGTCTCGGTCGATGTGGGAAACGCGCTTGTCGAGGCGATCAAACCATATGTGCGTTCGACGCGACGCCCGGGCGCTGACGCCGAAATCGGTGGATTCGGCGGCGTCTTCGACCTCAAGGCGGCGGGCTACACCGATCCATTACTCGTCAGTGGCACAGACGGCGTCGGCACGAAACTCCGCATCGCGATCGACGCAGGGATACATGATACCGTTGGTACGCAATCGCGCCGCACCGTTTTCTTCGTCTCATCTGACTTGGTAAAAAATAATACAACAAACGCACTTTTTCTACCTGTCTGGCTTGTTTTTACGACAGGCATCGATTTGGTAGCCATGTCCGTCAATGATCTCGTCGTGCAGGGCGCAGAGCCGTTGTACTTCCTCGATTACTACGGCTGCGGCAAGCTCGACATTACCGTCGCCGCAGAGGTGGTGAAGGGCATCGCGGAAGGCTGTAAGCAGGCGGGCTGTGCCCTCATCGGAGGGGAGACAGCTGAGATGCCCGGGATGTACCAGGCAGGTGCGTACCGTTAGAACGAGGGACCCCACACATACCTTCCCAACTGACCCACCCACGCTATGGCTCGTGCAGGCGACTACGATCTCGCAGGGTTTGCAGTCGGCGCCGTCGAGCGCGCCAGGCTCCTCCCGCGGAACGACATCGTCCAAGGCGACGTGCTCCTCGGTATCCCATCAACAGGCCTACACTCCAACGGCTTCTCCCTCGTACGCGCCACCGTTGCGCGCACCGGCGCGTCCTACGCTGCCCCCTGTCCGTGGGATCCCCACACGACGCTCGGCCGGGCGTTGCTCACGCCCACAGCGCTCTACGCGCGCACCGTGCTCCCCGCCGCGCGCGCGGGACTCGTCAAGGCCATGGCGCACATCACCGGCGGCGGCTTCGTCGACAATGTGCCCCGCGCTCTGCCCGCAACATTAGGCGCATGGATCGACGTCGCAAATTGGGCGCTGCCGCCCGTGTTTAGGTGGGTCATGCGCGCGGGCGCGATCGAACCGGGTGAGATGGTCCGCACGTTCAATTGTGGCGTTGGGATGGTCCTCGTTGTGGCGGAGGACAAGGTCGGTGAGGCTTTACGGGCGCTTGGGCAGGCGGGCCAAACGGAGGTTTATACCATCGGCGAGGTCGTCGCTTCGCCAGGAGTCGAAATTCTGAACACCGACCAGTGGAAGGAATAGAAAAAAATGGCATTCGAAGCGTATATATGTTGTATTTAGCGTGCCCTGAAACACCCCAACAATAATACGAAAGGGAATGAGTGATTTTCCTGGTTGTAAATAGGATTCATTGAAGCCAATCGTTGCGAGTTTTGTGGTACTGTAGTAAGTACGGTATTGGGATATAGTTGAAAAGTACAAAAAGTAGGTGCCCCAAGATAGAAAGATAATGAGAGAAAAGAGGTGCATTTGCGCGTCGACCTATCAAGCGCCGCCCTCATCAGGCAAGTTGCTCTGTAACCCCATCCCACTCCAGGTGCCAGTACGAGGTTTGGGCGATGACTGGGAATCGGTCCCGCCTTGCGCACTAGAATCGCCGTTGACATGATCGCTCTTGTCGCCCTTGGCTTCGCTGCCACCCTCGCCCTTGCCGTCCTTGAAAAGGTCTGGGCTGAACTTAAAGTTGCTAATGAGGCTGTCGATGTTGCCGCCTAGACCGCCCATATCGTCGAGGCCTCCTAAACCGCCCAAGCCGCCCATGCGACCGGCAGCACCAGGGCGACCACCCGATCCGGGGCCACGCATGCTACCACCCAAACCACCACCCATACCGAGCCCGCCCAATCCCAGGCCTGGGCCATCCATTCCACCACCACCCATGCCCATGCCGGGAATGCCTGAGCCGCCAAGAGTGGGCCCGCCTGTTCCCGGGCCTGAGGAGCCCATGCCGGGGCTACCCATACCGCGACCGCGGCCCATGCCGCCGAGTAGGCTGCTCATTAGGTCGCTGCCGCCTAGGCCACCCATTCCTGGGCCCGCACCAGGACCGCCCCGGCCGCGGCCACCACCCATGGCGCCGAGCAGGCCACTCATCATGTCATCGCTGCCAAGGCCACCCATTCCTGGGCCCGCACCCGGATTGCCCCGACCACGACCGCCACCCATGGCGCCGAGCAGGCCACTCATCATGACATCGCCGCCAC